>JACCEC012627949.1_pt1 | contig 10520 bp, 8 predicted proteins | sample 7450121 | NCBI WGS metagenome assembly JACCEC01 (sample SAMN15323455, study PRJNA562643) | freshwater metagenome | isolation source: river surface water | place: USA:Blue River Watershed | collected 2017-08-18 | reverse complement strand
GCATAACACTGCAAACGAGAAACACCGATACGGACTCCGATATGAATTGATATCGGTACTCATATCGGAAAAATTCTCTCACTGACATTCCCGCCAAATTCCGATATGAGATCCGATATGAATCCCATCGGACCTCATATCGGAATGGTTTTTCACCACAATCACTGTCCATATCGGCGTGATATCGGAAATTCCACCTCTAAATTAGACAGTAAATCACAGGAACAGAGAAAGAAACCTGTAGGGCCTAATGATTCAAATTCAAATGTCGTGTTCCGATATGAGGTCCGATATGAATTCTATCGGACCTCATATCGGAAAGCCTTTTCCCGCGCATTTCCGATATCATGCCTCCGATATTCATCGGACCTCATATCGGAATTTGGCGGGAACTAGCCGGTCGCATCGGGTTTCATATCGGAATCTGGCGGGAACTAGCCGGTCGCGCCTACCTACCTACGTACTAAATTTAGAGGATTTTTCTACCCTAGTATGTACTTCTGCTAACCGCTATTTACCTCATGTAGGCGCTGACTATACTACTTTTTTCTACGCTGTACCTAGTACATACCTCTATTTACCTCAGGTACAACCTAAGGTAGACTACATCTACTAAAAAATCCTGTATCGACTAGGCCTATCTACCCCACGCACCCGACACCCATCCGTTTTCACCACCCCTACAAAACCGCATAGCCACAAACCTTCCACTACACCCCCTCCTCCTCGCGCTATCCCACTACTTACCCCATATCATTGACTTGCGGCAACATTCACAGGATTCATTTAATAGCACACCGCTTGGGTTCTTCCTCCATTCTGCCTTGAAGTAAACCCAATTCTCCATAATCCTAAAACTGAGGACATTGGTATGTTGGCACTTCGTTTTATCTAGTTTTTCAGTCATTCTAATTTTCTGCCCCCTTGATGAAGTTCTGTGCACATTTGACGAGGAGCTCTTGAGTGCCCCAGACCTCTTCGTATGGCACGCCTGGCACACAACAGCTTTCTCACAAGCAGGGCATTGGTAGTAATGCTGCATATTCAATAAGATAAGTAAGTGCGGAGTAAATGGAAGTCAAGAAAACACTTTTGATTTGATGACACTTACCCCTCTTGGCTTTGTCTAAGTGAAAGGGAACAAGCAATTGTGTTAGTACAATTGACATTGATAATTGATCCCCAAAATATTGTACATAAAAAAGACTTACTTCGCGATCATCCTTCTGTTTCTGTCATGGACGGAAACATGTTAGAAAGCTTTTAAAATACACAGTAAGAAGTGAGCAAAAACTTCTGTACCTTTGCTTCTTTATTGTCAACGCCAGTGCTTATAATCCTCTTCTTTAGAGCAATAGACAGCAATTATTGTGTGAGCGGTACTGAAAGCAGAAACAACAAAATAGACAAGGTCACAATACCTTTAAAGGTAGGATATCTTTCACCTCCTACGTAGTTCAATAGACAACAAGTATTGTGTGAGCAATAACAGGAGCAATAACAAAGATAAGAAAAGCACACAATACCTTCTGAGATTTGATCTTTTCCTTCTCTCTTGCGTTGAATTGATCCAGTACATCCTTAAAGTTTTTTTGAAGGTACAGTTCTGCTTGCCATTCGGGTTCATAGGACTCTCCCGTTGTGGGATTCGGCATCCATTCGACTTGATAGACCCACTTCCTCGCCATCTTCTTTTTCGCGAGAATCTTGGTTACGATTCCAAACGTACTGGGGTCATACGATTCTGGCTTTAACTCTTTGTTGTCAGAGGCAGCTTTAGTTTCTTCTTTCGGTGGAGATTGACCAGATCTTTGGATCAAATCTTCGAAATCTTCGAAAGCGTTAACGTCTTTACCGTCATGGATGGATGACACTGGTGACTTCACAGCATCGTTACGATAGTTTTGCGGTGGCTGATGGTGCACATCCGAAGTCTGATGCTGATGATAGAAATTCTGCATTGCCCCGCGAGGCGGTGGCTGATGGTGCACACCCGAAGTCTGATGATGCTGATAATTGAAATTATTCTGCATTGCCCAGTGAGAATTCATTTGTGGTGGCTGGTAGACACCCGAAGTCTGAGGCTGATAATCTTGCACTGGCTGATGGTGCACACCCGAAGTCTGAGGCTGATCATTGCCATCCTGCAACATCCAGTCCATAGAAAATTCGCATTCCAATTCTGCTTCTCGTAGCACGTCATCAATTATTTCGTCATCAAGCTTGTCAGTATCATTAGATGAAGACACAGCGGCTTGTGGTGTTCCACTTCGGAAAGCCTGTAGCACCAATCGCAAGATGTCTTCCTTTGTCATCCTTTTCGCCCGAGCAACGCTGACCAATGCAGAAATATGGGTGGAGACATCTTTGTGATAGAACATCTGTCTTAAACAATCAAACGTGAAAAAATTACCATCCATACCGACAAATTGTGGATAGAAATCAGTGTCAATGACAAGCGTCGAATTACCATGTCCTTCACCATGAAGTTTTGTCACAACCGCGACCTCATTCGCTTTGCCGGGCTTGGTAGATCTTACCACGAACGAAATGCCCAAGCCAGACCTTAGTGCTTGAACAGCTTGCTTCCTAGCATCAACAGCCCCTCTGTTTGCAATGTTGACGAAACAGTGAGAACTTCTCTTGTCCTTTGTAGGTCTTATCATAAATGGAGGAGAACAGGTCTTTCCATATCGATTGATTTCACTTGGGAGAGTCTCAGTCAAAAAAACATTGCCCCTCTTGGTGAAGTAGAAGTTATTCGCAAAATCCTTTACAAAAGATAGGGGGTCCGAACAGTTTCTGCCAGCATCCGCGATGGCACATTTCACTTCCTGTTCTGTGGTAGGTGCACGACCATTGATACATAAGGTTCGATTATTTGACACCATCTGACGATTGAACGCCGTCCGCCCGATATTAGTCATCTTGTTATGGAGAGCTTGCAGCATGCGTTTCATTGCTTGCTGGTCGTATCTACGATGTACATCCGGGCCGGCATTATCTGGTGGTTTCATGATGGTAGTCAAAACAGGGATATAACTCTTCCAGGCCAAACGATTCCTTGCACATGTATCATCAATTTCATTTATCGCTTTCGGTAAAAAGTCATGGGGAAGAACCAAAACATCACCCTCCATTTCGATCCGGCGATTGCTCCAATCATCTTCCTCATCTTCTTCACCATCTTTTGCCTTGTTTGCCTTGGATGATGTCGTCGTTGTGTTTGTGTTATTGGACTGATGAATATTTACGTTGTTGTTAGACCCACCGATGTGGAGACTAAAGCTCGGAGAGGAGCGGTCGTTATTGTTCTCACTCATTGGCAATTGACAATTTGCTTCAGATTGTGAGCTCATTATTATTTAAGGGAGATGATCGATTGAATCATTGGGGTGATTGAGGATAAATAATCAGGATGGCTCGGGGCAGAGGATGTGAATTATTTTTTGTCAAGTGTTGTCAAGTGGCCTTGTTTGGCATGCAGTGGAAAGAGGGGAGAGAGAATAGCAACGGTTATTAATTTCTTAATAGGAATTGGTATGCTGGACGAATTTTAAAATGTGGTGAAAATTGTTCGGTGTCTTGTTGGCCAATTGCTATCTTTTTAGAGCAGCGGACAGCGGGCGGCATTCGTGGTGAAAACCGATCAATGTCTTGGGTCTTAATGATACATAGGAATCAGTATTATTATTGTTCAAATTTTTGGCGGGAACTTGAATATGCAGACGAACAAAATTTTTGGTTTGTAATGTCCAATGATGTTGTACCAACTCTTCATCTATGATAAACCAATTGGTCTCAGCTGATCTCAGTTCTTTCATACACCATCAAGATGAGTCGTCAACTCTACTGCACAGCATGTGCTTCTTATTCTGATGTATTACCGATCGAATCTACTGAAAAATTTGAAATTCTACAGTGTCTCAATTTGCAGTGCAAGCATAGCTTTATATTTTGCCTAGAATGTAGTTATTTTATGCATGCTGAATTGAATGCACTGATAGGAAAACAAGGTAAAAGTCTACATAAGGTATTCATCAAAGACCATTGGCAAAAGCAGCATAATCAATCGGCTAAGAAACAAAGAATTGAGGAGCCAAAAGTCGAACCTTTAGCAACTAGTGATGATGGTAACGAGCAATCAAACCACAATGTACCATCGCACGACGAAGATGTGAATTTCATTGACAACGATTCATCTTTTGATTACGAGAACGAGACTGCGATAATAGTGGATGAAGTTGGGAAAGAGATAGCGTTGGATGATAATAGGGCAACCGATGGTCACAAGCAATCGGATGATGTTAGTGTTGCATCTTCTGATTGGAGCATTGGAGGAGATAGTCAATTGGATTCATCGGTCATTGATAACTCTTTGGACCTAGCGGAAATGGTTGACAATGATGTCACAGGTCCAATTGAACAGCAAATGAATGTATTGATAGCTCAGGACCTCTCTTATTGCAACAACGACAATGAAAATGACGAATGGCAAGTCAGTGAACACAATGTCAATAGCAATGAATACCAGGGCTATTATCCCGAAATTTCAAGACCAGAAGATAGTCAAAGGATCGATGACTATTATAAAATCATGGAATTTTTGGACTGCAGATCGGAAGATGAAAAGAAGCTAAGAAAAAATAGTCTCGCTCAATCGTTGAGCCAGGTCGTGCTATACTTTGCGCAGCAAAGAATGTTCCGTGATAGAAATCAAAGTTTGGGTGGTTATCGTGGACTGGTTGAAAGGGCAATGATTTCCAACAGGGAGCACAAGTACTCTGTTGCAGACGAAGAGGAGGCCTCCGTGATGCTCTTGTATCATCTCCTGCTCCTGCGACTTACGCAAGAAGACCAGTCCCTTCTGCTGGAGTACGAGAAAGGCAAAATGAAGCTCTTCAAATTAACTGATGCAACAATGCGACGCCATGTAAAGATCGTATTTCCTAATACAACGTCTGAGATTCGTCGTTTGATTACCGATGGAAGATACTCCATAATGAAAAACTTCCCAGTACAAAGAGTGTTTATGATTGAAAATCATGCATGTGTTAGCCTCCGTGAGACAATTCTCATCATGGCCGCTCATCATGGGGGTTTCGAGTATGCCCATGACGGAGCGACCAAGAAAGATAACCGTTCCGGACTCAACGGGTCGAGAGCAGTTGGAGACCTACAGGTCGATGTTATGAAACAATTACGAAAAGTGGGTGTCAAGGAAGATCAATTACGGGATGTCAACATTGGGTTTTTATACTTCTGGTCGGATTCATTCCTGCGCTGCTTTGTTAAACAGAGAGACAATAGTGTTTGGATTCTCACTGTGACTGTTAGCCCTCCTTACAACGAGAAGTCCTCAGGCAAGTACACTTACGTCCTGGCAATGGGAAAAAGCAGCAACGATCATACCAAGGTTATAGAATTCTTCCACAACGAAGTCAGGGAGTTGATGAATGGTTTTGATTGCTACGATTGTCGCAAAGACGAAATTCGGAAAACTGCTTTCGGCCTCCTTTTTCACTCGGCTGACAGACCCGAGCGGCAATCAGTTGCAGAAACTAGGCAGGAGGGTGACTTTGGAAAGGTATCAAACTGGGCAGTAAACGTATCAGACAAGTATTTCCCGGCCTGTGAGGAATGCTACTGTGTTATTACCAAGGAAGCACTGATGATTGGCAAGCGCTCAACTAGACAATGCAACCGATGTTTGTGCTGGACTCTAAACGAAGAAGATTCCAAAAAGGGGCATTCGGAAAAGTATACTGCAGTTCCAAAAGATTACCCTGATGCTGCAATACCCAACGAGCAGATGGTACCTGGCCGTGAACCTGGAAGGTTCTACATTGGACCAAAAAAGTTATCAGTGGAATTCATGATAGCCGTGTGCAAGTATGCATACCTAGCCCTTAGAGGAGGTCATTGGACGAAGCCAAACGTTGAGCAATTTCTTAGGACGTGCAATGTGCGTCAATCCCGAATCAAAATCATCATCGAACAGGCAATAGCCGACAAAAAGAAAGGCACTGTATCGAAACCTGAAGTGTACTGTCCACAAATATGGTTTTGTGGAGACATTTATCAAAAACTGCCAGACTTGCCAATGCATGCTGTTGCACATGGCATGATACCCGATGTCCTTGATGCAATTAGCCAAATCTTCGCTAACTGGCAACGACTTACAGACTTTCATCGTAGTGCCAATGAAGTGATGTCAACAATCGCGGCATTCGGGTTAGATTGGTGTAAGGTAAAGACTCTACCAAAGGCCGCTTGGATCGGTGAGAACTCGATGGCATTTGGTAGGCTCATGTCATACTTGTTTGGTATGTACTTCTTGAATGGGAAGTTCAACAAAGAGGTCGAGCCGATGCTTTTGAACATGAGGAGATTAATCAATTCCTTTCAGGCTGTGCTTTCCATATTGATGTCAAGAGACCCCAATGTTGACAGAGTCGACACCCTCCTAAAGTTGCTCTTGTCTGCGACGCATTACATGCAAAAGGGTTATGGTAGATTCAAGAGTAAGACCACTGGCAGAAAAAAAAAGAAAAAAGCATTGGTGACAAGTAATAATGTAAAAGAAGGAGACGTCGAATGTGTTATAGATGATTTGAATCTTGAGGACTTGTGCAAGATTCGCCGTAAACTGGGTATTGTTACTCGAGAGGAAGGGACGACTACGATCCAATCTTTGAAAGACGATCTGGATAAAATCACAGTGAACAAACTCAAAGAGTACCTTTCAGGGTTTGGTTTTGATGTTGATGCGACGAAGTCAATCCGGAAGGGGCAGCTCCAACGGATGCTCTTCGAATCCATTCTTCAAAGAGAAATTACTTTGAACACACCAACAAAACCCACAAGTAATGATAATGACCAAGATTACAATTGGTTGTGGAACAAGGGCGCATGGTTGAGTTTGAATGCAAACTACAAGGCACAGATAGAATATCTGGGCAGTATCCTTCTCATATGGTGAGATCATCTATCTTTTTACTTCCTTAATATGCAAGGCAATCTCTCCTAACTTATCTTAACACAGGGAGGCGAATGAAGAGAATGGGATACGTGACCCAAAGTCAATTCTCCATGCCATGAGAAAAAATTCATCCTACTTTGAAAGCAAGCTCAGACTACTTCACAAACTGACCGGGCTGCACTTTCTGCAATCACAATGTTTTCCCAAGGACAACTCACGTGATTGGTTTCGTGGGTACTATACATTTTCAAACCAAGCTACAGTTCGTGAATTGTTTAGAAAAGGAAAACCGCTAAGTTGCTTCTGTTTGGATGACAACTATCATGAATTGCATGTGGCTGTCCTTGGTAGAGATGAAATCACACATTTGGATAGTGTACGTTCAGAGGCATATATTGTTTACCTCACATTCACCTACAATACCAATGAGAACTTCACCAGTGAAACTGGTATGAACTTCTGCCAATTCAAGTTGCAAGACGGAGTGCGATGTGGTAAAAAGTCAGAGATGAACGTATCTGATTTTGCAATCATGCTGCCCTACATTAGAGGAAACGAGTACATTGGGCAATACACATTGATTTATTCGGATTGGGAGGTACTTCTTTGTGGAGAAGATCAACAATCCAAGAAGGGACAGACACCCATTAGCAAACGCCTATTTGAAAGTGTAATGAACTACCGTTCCCAAGGTTAAATTTAGCATATAAGTTTCCCAAATTTAATGTTGGATGCGCTGCGCCAATTGAATGTCCTTAGGAATAACCTTCTTCCTATTTGCATGGATAGCCAAAAGGTTACCATGGTCGAACAGTGTAGTCATGTATGGCTCAGTGCATTGCTGGCAAGTGATTTTGGCATCAGATGTAAATCGCAAATCCGAGTATTTTCTCTGTCCAATCTCCCTGCACAAACGACCAAAAGGTGTCTTCTTGAGCAAAAGGTCACCGGTTTTCTGATATCTACGAATTTCACGTAGAGCTTGAGTTCCAGGACGATACCGAAAAGGCTTCTTGGTGCATCCAGTGGGTGTAGCAAACTTGCGAGCCGCTCTTGTCGCCAGTTGCTTGCGAGGAGCCTTCCCACCTGTCGATTTACGTGCTGTTTGCTTTGTGCGTGCCATAATAAGATTATAAATGACGAATAATAGTGATGAAGGATGGTAAGATCATGTGTGTATGTATGGTCATCACACTCATCCTCTAGACGTAGTACTTCAAAAAAGTTCAAATCATCTCACTAAAAAGTGAGGTGAAAATTTGTGACTGTCTCTGTTTTTGATTTCTACTGATTCCTATGTAGATGGTAAAAAAAATTGGCGGGACAGCGCATTCCTGAGCGACGATGGCAGTAATGACGACAGTGATGGTTGAATACCATCATTAGAGTTTAGAGATGACTCATCATCGGACGAATCATCTGTGGGAGGCGCATCCATCTCTAGTCATGTAAGTGGAGATGACGAGAGGCTATCTACTAGCATTTCACTAAAAAGTGTGGTGAAAATTTGTGACTGTCTCTGTTTTTTATTTCTACTGATTCCTATGTAGATGGTAAAAAAATTGGCGGGACAGGAGGTGTGCAACGTGGGCAAAGTGCAACTCAACGTGCAACAGATACCGTAGATAGTGGCATCTCTTCATAAAACATCACATCATCACATCGATCATCACACAACACACAATTCCATGTCACCACACACCATCACCCACACTTGCTATCTGACCACTCTCGGACCGCTTCTGCCCCAATCCTAATCAACCAGAACCAACGAACCAGCCAACCGACAACGAGGAACCACCAAAACATCCCACATCTTACAGCCATGCCGCCCAAGAAGAAGAAAGCCAAAATGGGGAATGGGAAAGGAAAAGCAAAAACGGAGGGACTCGAGAATTTGAATGATGGAAAACATATTTTGTTTATTTCATATGATTCCGAGTATCCAGCCTGTGCCCATGCATCAACCATAACTACGACAGGCAATTTGGTCAACGTACCTCAAGCTGCTATTGCGGAAGCCAAACGTCTTGGGATGAATCTAACAGCTGATGATTTACGTGACGAACTACAACGACCTTCGGATATCCACATGCTATTTAATTCTGTCACTACAATGACTGGGCACGTGGAAACTTCGAACATTAGTAAGTACCAATTGACTTGTTAATTTGATCAGAGGTACGTGATAACTCTAACATCATTGTGATAAATCAGAAGTACAGCATGAACTCGATGCCATCACCAATCGAATCACTGAGAATAAGCTAGCATTTATCATTTTGCTCGTATCGATTGGTGACGAAAAGAAGGGTGGAGAGCCAAACGAAAATGAGCTTGAAGGCGAAAACAAGCATTATGTGCCTGTTCTTTATCGTGGAGGAAAATGGTACTTTTGTCCGGGTGAAAAGAATGGTAGGCTTCTTAAATGTTCGCCCGATAATTTGGTACGTATGTTGACAGTTCGAGATCAAAAGGAAGTTTTGTTGGAAGCACTCAAGGAGCCATTTATACCTGAACAAGGGGATATCGCAATGGATATCGAAGCAGTTGTTTCTACCACGTGTGGAGGGTTCGGTTATGTAAACTGGCTTGCCATATGTCCTACTCGTGCAGAGTTACAAAAAAGGTACTTTATGCCGGTACAAAAAAGTAACAATCAGTGGGCGTGTGGAAAAAATTTCATGTTCAATATCCGCGTTGAACATGTGGACAAATTCGAGGACATGGATAGTTATATGGGTTAGATTGGGTTGAATGTGTTGTGTTTCTGTGGGGGTACTTTACTTGGTTTTGTAGAGCAGTTCTTGATAACAACTAACTGATAGGAACCCTCATATGATCACTTCTTGCATTTAGGTGGTATTTTTCCTTTTGTCTAATTAGATAGGTATCTCTAACCGATGCCATACCTACTTCAGCTCACAAAATACAGGGATCTCCCGTGAAGTATCCCCCAAACTCAAAGTGTACTGCCTAGCTTAAAGTGAATACCCCCCTAGGTGGTATGTACCATAATACTAATACCTTAGAAACTAAAGTATATATCAACTGTACTTAAAGTATACCCCCCCCCAAAATCAAACTAGAATTAAATCAGTACCCCCCAGGGGGGTATACTTCACGGGAGGTCCCTGTAACGTGCGCTCGGAAAGGCGCTGTGACTCCACGTGGAAGTCGACCTCTCTTTTACTAGCTTTCACCGTGCTTTGAGCCGCCACGGTAGAACTTTTCCCTCAGCCCCTTGATGGCTCCACCGAGTTACACACGCCCTCTTCATCCCAATACCCCAAGCTTTCTCGGCCGCCATGGCGATCCATCCACTGGTGTCGATGGACGAATTCGTCGACGGTACAGCGGCCGAGGTCGTTGGTTCCTTGGTTTTCATGCCATATTTTCGATGCACATACAACCGGTTTCACGGTGTTTGTGTATGGCGTGGAAACGCGATGAACCATCAACATCGGCCGCCGCCGTCGACGAATTCGTCCATCGACACCAGTGGATGGATCGCTCTGAGACTGAAGGGAGCTTGGGG
>JACCEC011574021.1_pt1 | contig 10520 bp, 10 predicted proteins | sample 7450121 | NCBI WGS metagenome assembly JACCEC01 (sample SAMN15323455, study PRJNA562643) | freshwater metagenome | isolation source: river surface water | place: USA:Blue River Watershed | collected 2017-08-18 | reverse complement strand
TAGCCCTTCCCGGCCGCGCCGCCGCCGTAGAAGGTGGCGCGATCCGGCTCGTTGAACGGGCCGCCGCGGCGCAGGCGCTCGGTCAGATCCGGGTTGGCGATGAAGGCCTTGCCGAAGGCGACCAGGTCGGCGCCCGCGGCCAGCGACTGCTCGGCCAGCGCGCGGTCGTAGCCGTTGTTGACCATCCAGGCGCCCTGGCCGCCGGCAGCGCGGTAGGCGGCGCGCAGCGCGGCGTAGTCGAAGGGCTGGTGGTCGCGCGCGCCACCGGTCTGGCCCTCGATCAGGTGCAGGTAGGCCAGCCCCAGGGGCGCGAGTTCGCGCACCAGATGCTCGTGGATCGCCTGCACCTGCGGGTCGCAGACCGCGCCGTTGCCTTCCATCACCGGCGACAGGCGCAGGCCGACCCGGTCGCCGCCGATCGCCTCGCAGCAGGCGCGCACCACCTCGATCATCAGGCGGCAGCGGTTGGCGATCGAGCCGCCGTAGGCGTCGTCGCGCCGGTTCGATTCCTCGCGCAGGAACTGGTCGAGCAGGTAGCCGTTGGCGCCGTGGATCTCGACGCCGTCGAAGCCGGCGGCGATCGCGTTGCGCGCGCCCTGCGCGAAGCTCTCGACCACGCCGGCGATCTCGTCGCGCGCGAGCGCGCGCGGCTCGGAACAGTCGACGAAGCCGCCGCTGCGCTGGCCGTTCTCTTCCCGGATCAGGTAGCACTTGGCGTCGGCGCGCACGGCGGAAGGCGCAACCGGTGCCTGGCCGCCGGGCTGCAGCTCGACATGCGAGATGCGGCCCACATGCCAGAGCTGGCAGACGATGTGGCCGCCCTGCGCGTGCACCGCGGTGGTCACCGGCTTCCAGGCCTCGACCTGTTCGGGACTGTGGATGCCGGGCGTGTCGGAGTAGCCGTAGCCCTGTGCGCAGACCGGCGTGCCTTCGCTGACGATCAGGCCCGCGCCGCTGGCCGGGTGGGCGCGCTGGCCGTAGTAGGTCGCCATGATCGGCGTCGGGATGCCGCCCGGGGCGCGGTTGCGCGTCAGCGGCGCCATCACGACGCGGTTGGACAGCTTCCAGGCGCCGACCTGGACGGGATCGAAAAGGGATGGGCTCATGTCGGTGGGGCAGTGATGTTGAAAGCGGCAGTTTGGGCCGGATCGGCCGACTTCAAGCGCACCCTACCCCGCGCTGGTAGGTGGCCCGATTCGGGATAATGGCGGCTTTGCCACTGTCCAGGTCCGCCTTGTCTGCCCATACCTTCTCCGATATTGCCTTGCGCTGGCTGGCCAAGCTGCCGCTGCCGGTATTCCGCGCGGCCGGGGCGGCGTTCGGTCTGGCGCTGTGGGCTGGCGCGCGCCGGCGCCGCCATGTCGTCGAGCGCAACCTCGAGCTGTGCTTCCCCGAGGCCGATGCGGCGCAGCGCGCGCGCTGGACGCGCCAGACCTTCGTCAGCTTCGGCCAGACCTTCGTCGATCGCGTCTGGCTCTGGCATGGCGACCCGGGGCTGGTCGAGCAGCGCGTCGCGCTCAGCGGCCGGGTCGATCTGCTGCAGGCCGGCGCGGTACTGTGCTTCGTGCCGCATTTCTACGGCATGGACGCCGGCTGGACCCGGCTGACGCGCTCGATCCCGCGCAACTGGTGGACCTTCTATTCGCCGCAGAGCAGCCAGGCGATGGACGATTGGATACGCCAGGGCCGCCAGCGCCATGGCGCGCCCAGGCTGGTCGCGCGCCACGAGGGCGTGCGACCACTGCTCAAGGGCCTGCGCGACGGCGCGGCGATCTGCCTGCTGCCCGACATGGACCTCGGCGCGCGCGATTCGGTGTTCGTCAGGTTCTTCGGTCAGGACGCTGCCACCGTGACCTCGCTGCCCCGGCTGGCCAAGGCCGCCGGCGTGCCGGTCGTGCCCTGGGTCTGCCGCATCGTGCCGGGCGGCTACCGGGTCGAGGTGCTCGACGCCTGGGCCGGCTACCCGAGCGGTGACGACCTGGCCGACGCGCGCTACATGAACCAGCAGCTCGAAGCCCTGATCCGCACCATGCCGGGCCAGTACCACTGGCTGCACCGCCGCTTCAAGACCCGGCCCGAGGGGCAAGCCCCGCTCTACCGGCGCTGAAGCCACCCGTATTGCGCCATTTGGATTCAATTTTTTTGAATCAAGGATTCAAGCGGCTTGCGCCCACGGTCCGCGTCGGTTGCCTACACTGGCAGGCATGTCGACAAAATCCGCTTCCCGCTACCACGGCTTCTCCATCCTGCTGCACTGGTTGCTGGGGGTGGCATTGATCGCCGTCTTCGCGCTCGGCACCTACATGGCCGACCTGCCGTTCTCGCCGCAGCGGCTCAAGCTCTACAGCTGGCACAAGTGGGCTGGCGTCTGCATCCTGATCCTGTCGCTGCTGCGCCTGGTCTGGCGCCTGACGCACAGGCCGCCGGCCTTGCCGGCCGCGATCACCGACGCCATGCCGGCCTGGCAGCGCAGCGCGCACCACGCCACCCACCACGGGCTCTACCTGCTGTTCTTCGCCGTGCCGCTGATCGGCTGGGCCTACAGCTCGGCGGCGGGCTTCCCCGTCGTGCTGTTCGGCCTGCTGCCGCTGCCCGACTTCGTGCCGGTGGACAAGGCGCTCGCCGACACCTTCAAGGAAGCGCATGAGCTCGCGGCCAATGCCATGCTCGGCCTGGTGCTGCTGCACGTGGCCGGCGCGCTCAAGCATGCGATCGCCCGCGACGGCCTGCTGCAGCGCATGAGCCCGTTCGGCAAGTGAAGCCTTGCCCCTTCGTACCGAACCAACAGGAGCGTTCCACGTGAAACACAGCATCCTCACGGCCGCCATCGGCCTGGCCGTCGCCACCGCCTTCGTCCCGGCCCATGCCGAGCAGAAGCTGGTGCCGGCACAAAGCGAGATCACCTTCGTCAGCAAGCAGATGGGCGTTCCGGTCGAAGGGCGCTTCCGCCAGTTCGATGGCCAGATCGCCTTCGAGCCGGCCAGGCCGGCCGCCAGCAAGATCGCCTTCAGCGTCGATCTGGCCAGCGTCTCGGTCAGCAGGGAAGCCGATGCCGAGCTGCCGAAGCCGGTCTGGTTCAATGCCGCCAGGTTCCCGAAGGCGACCTTCCAGTCCGGCGCGGTCAAGGCGCTCGGCGGCGGCAAGTTCGAGATCGCCGGCAGGCTGGCGATCAAGGGCGTCAGCAGCGACGTCGTCGTTCCCGTGACGCTGACGCAGTCGGGCGCCACCACCACCGCCACCGGCACCTTCCCGATCAAGCGCCTGACGTTCAGGATCGGCGAGAACGAATGGGCCGACACCTCGATGGTCGCCGACGAGGTGCAGGTCAGGTTCAAGCTCGCGCTGACCGGCGTGGGCAAGCTGTAAGCCTCTTCCATTTCTGATTTTTTCACTGGAGATTCCACCATGCGCAAATTCCTGCCCCTGATCGCCCTGCTGTCCGCCGCTGCCGCCCAGGCCGCCGACTACGGCATAGACCCGACCCACACCTTCGCCACCTTCGAGATCAGCCACTTCGGCGCCTCGGTCAACCGTGCCCGCTTCGACAAGAAGGAAGGTAGCGTGCAGTTCGACCGCGCTGCCAGGACCGGCAAGGTGGACATCAGCCTGGACATGACCTCGGTCAACTCGGGCACCGCAGCCTTCGACAAGCACCTGCAGAGCGCCGACATCTTCAACGCCGCGCAGTTCCCCAAGGCACGCTTCGTGTCCGACCAGTTCGTCTTCGACGGTGACAAGGTCGTGGCCGTCCAGGGTCAGCTGACGCTGCTGGGCAAGACCCAGCCGGTGAGCTTCAAGGCGAACCAGTTCGCCTGCTTCCAGAGCCCCATGCTCAAGCGCGAGGTCTGCGGCGGCGACTTCGAGGCCACCATCGACCGTACTGCCTTCGGCGTCAACTACGGCGTGGACTGGGGCTTCCCGAAGAACGTGCGCCTGGTGATCCAGGTCGAGGCCGTCAAGCAGTAAGGACAGCCGCCCGCCGAAAAGCCGCAGTCACGCGGCTTTTTTTCGTCTGCGGCGCCGGATCAGGCGAGCCAGCGGATCTCGTTGCTGCGCCCGAGCAGGAAGTCGCGGTTGAGATCGGCCACCTGTTGCAGGTACGACCAGAGCGCCTTGATGCGCGCGAGCTCGCGCCGCTCGGCCGGGGCGACGAGCCAGAAATGGCGGGTGATGTTGACCAGCTCCGGCAGCACCGGGACCAGAGCGCTGTCCCGGCTGGCCAGGAAGCAGGGCAGCAGCGCGATCCCGAGCCCGGAGCGCACCGCCTGCAGCTGCGCGATCACGCTGGTGCTCCGGAAGAAGGGGCGCGCCGCCGGCAGCCACTTGCGCAGGCTGACCTGCTGGTCGGCGAACAGCAGGTCATCGACGTAGTCGATCCAGCGCTGGTGCGCCAGGTCGGCGATGTCGCGGATCGGCGCGCGCTGCTCCAGGTAGGAGCGGGTCGCGTAGGGCAGCAGCCGGTATTCGGCCAGCTGGCTGGTCACGAAGCTGTCGGTGGTCGGGCGGTCGATGGTCACCGACGCGTCGGCCTCGCGCTTGGACAGGTTGACGTTGCGCGGCATCGGCAGCAGATCGACGCTGATCGCCGGATGGCGCAGGCAGAAGTTGGCCAGCTGCGGCGCCAGGAAGCTGCTGCCGAAGGCCTCGGTCGCCCCGAGCCTGATCTCGCCTGTCAGCGCCATGTCGTCGCCGAACACGTCGGACTCGACCACCGCGAGCATGCTCTCGAGTTTCTCCACATGCTCGAGCAGGCGGTGGCCGGTACCGGTCAGGCGATGGCCCTGCGAATTGCGGTCGAACAGCCTGGAGCCGATGTCAGCCTCTAGGCGCCGTATCCGGCGCGAGATCGTCGACTGGTCGATCCCGAGCGCCTGCGCCGCCTCGAGTCCCGAGCGCGCGCGCGCCACGCCGAGAAATATCCGCAGGTTGTCCCAGTCGAGCTGGTTCAGGTTGGCCATTGGTCTTGCATGAATGCATATCGGATTCTGAAATTTTACAAGGCTGAATGCATAAAAACTTGTTTAGGATTTCAGGCAGGCTCACCAGCCAGCAAACAAACAGGAGACAAAGATGCACAAGTATTTCCGTCTGGCCGCCATCCCCATGGCCCTGATGGTCGCGACGGCGGCCCAGGCCGAGTTTTCGGATGGCGTGGTCAAGATCGGCGTCCTCACCGACATGTCCGGTCCCTACTCGAGTTTCGGCGGCAAGGGCTCTGCGGTGGCCACCCAGCTCGCGGTCGATGACTGCCTGAAGGCCGAGTGCAAGGGGATGAAGATCGAGGTGCTGGCCGCCGATCACCAGAACAAGCCCGACATCGGCGCCGCCAAGGCGCGCGAGTGGCTGGACCGCGACCATGTCGATGTCTTTGCCGACCTGACCAACTCGGCGGTCGCGCTGGCCGTGCAGAAGCTGATCAAGAACAAGAGCGCCGTCGGCCTGTTCACCGGCCCCGCAACCACCCGCCTGAGCAACGAGGACTGCGGTCCGACCAGCTTCCACTGGATGTTCGACACCTACTCGGCGTCGGCGGGCGCGGCAGCGGCGATCACGCGCGCGGGCGGCAACTCCTGGTATTTCCTGTCGGTCGATTACGCCTTCGGCCATTCGCTCGAAAAGGACGCCAGCGAGATGGTCAAGGCCAACGGCGGCAGCGTGCTCGGCGCGGTGCGCCATCCGCTCAACGCCAACGACTTCTCGTCCTTCCTGATGCAGGCGCAGAGCTCCAAGGCCAAGATTATCGGCCTGGCCAATGCGACGCAGGATGCGGTCAACAGCATCAAGGCTGCGCGCGAATTCGGCATCACCGAAGGCGGCCAGAAGCTCGCTGCGCTGCTGCTGCAGGTCACCGACGTGCACGCGCTCGGGCTGCCGGTCGCGCAGGGACTGACCTTCTCGGAAGGCTATTACTGGGACCTCGACGACAGGACGCGCTCCTTCGCCTCGCGCTTCGAGAAGGTGCAGAAGGTCAAGCCCAACCAGGTGCACGCCGGCGTCTATTCGAGCGTGCTGCACTACCTCAAGTCGGCTGCCGCGGCCAGGACCGACGGCGCCGAGGCGGTCACGGCCAAGATGCGCGAGCTGCCGATCCAGGATGACGTGGTCCGCAACGCCAGCATCCGTCCCGACGGCCGCGTGATCCACGACATGTACCTGGTCGAGGTCAAGAAGCCGGCGCAGTCCAAGGGGCCCTGGGACTACTACAACGTCGTCGCCACGATCCCCGCCAGCAACGCCTTCATGCCCCTGGCGCAGAGCCAGTGCCCGCTGGTCAGGAAGTGATGCCATGACGACCCTGGGGCACTTCATCGCCGGCCGGTTCGAGGCTGGCAGCGGCCGCAGCGGCCCGGTCTTCAACCCCTCGACCGGGCAGGAGATCGCGCGTTGCGCCTTCGCCGACCGGCAGACGCTGGAGCGCGCGGTCGCCGTAGCGACCGAGGCCGGCCGGCGCTGGGGCCGTGCCTCGCACGCGACGCGCCAGGCCGTCATCTTCAAGCTGCGCGAGCTGATGATCGCCAACACCGACCGGCTCGCCGAGGTCATCGGCCGCGAGCATGGCAAGACGATCGCCGACGCCAAGGGCGAGATCGGCCGCGCGATCGAGGGCATCGAGTTCGCCGTCAACGCGCCGCATATCACCAAGGGCGAATACGCGGTCAATGTCGGCGGCGACATCGACGTGTTCTCGCAGCGGGTGCCGGTCGGCGTGGTCGGCGCGATCACGCCGTTCAACTTTCCCATCATGGTGCCCGCGGTGATGATGACGATGGCGGTCTCGGTCGGCAACGCCGTGGTCTGGAAGCCGTCGGAGAAGGTGCCGACGGCGGCGCTCGAGTTCGCGCGCCTGTGGCAGGAGGCCGGCCTGCCCGACGGCGTCTTCAACGTCGTCCAGGGTGACCGCGAGGTCGTCGATGCCTTGCTCGAGCACCCCGGCATCGCAGCGGTGAGCTTCGTCGGCTCGACCGTGGTCGGTGAGCATGTCTATCAGAAGGGGACCTCGCACAACAAGCGTGTTGCCTGCTTCACCGGCGGCAAGAACCACATGGTCGTGATGCCGGATGCCGACCTCGACGCCGCGGCAGCCGCCTTCGTCGCCGCCGGTTACGGCTCGGCGAGCCAGCGCTGCATGGCGGTGTCGCTGCTGCTGCCGGTCGGCGAGGCCACCGCGCAGCGTCTGCGCGAGCTCGTCGTGCACAAGACGCGCGCGCTGAAGGTCGGTCCCTACGACGACCCGGCGGCCGACTTCGGCGCCGTCGTCTCGGCCGAATCGAAGCGCGCGGTCGAGGCGGCGATCGACAACTGCCTGCGCCAGGGTGGTGAGCTGGTGCTCGACGGTCGCGGCCTGGCCGTGCCGGGGCATCCGGGCGGCTACTACCTCGGTCCGACGCTGTTCGACCGCGTGACGACCGACATGCACATGTACCGCGAGGAGATCTTCGGGCCGGTGCGCGCGATCATGCGCCCGGTCACGCTTGACGAGGCGATCGCCATCACCAACGCCAACGACTACGGCAACGGCTCGGTCATCTTCACGCGCGACGGCAAGTCGGCGCACCGCTTCACGAGCGAGGTCGAGTCCGGCATGATCGGCGTCAACGTGCCGGTGCCGCTGCCGGCTGCGTACTTCAACTTCGGCGGCCTGCGGCGCTCGAAGTTCGGCGAGGGCCATCTCTACGGCCCCGATGCGGCGCGCTTCTACACCCGGCTCAAGACGGTCTCGCAGCGCTGGCCCGATCCCGATCCTGCGGCGGCTGCGCTCTCGCTCGCCTTCGATCCCCGGGCCTGAGCGCCGCGCGGCTTGCCACAAGCGCTGCGATGATGGAGACTGTTGGCGAAAGTCACAGCCACCAGGAGGAAGCATGGCAGCAGATCAGGACAGCCGGGACGCCGCGGTACAGCTCGAGGCCGATGTCAGGCGCGCGGTCGAGCAGGGGCTCGATCTGCAGCAGCGCGTGCGCGAGCTCACGCTGCAGCAGATCGCCAGCGGCAAGTTCGATCTGGCTGCGCTGCGCGAGCTCAGCCAGGCCGTGCTCAACGGCGCGCTGGCCGGCGCGCAGCCGCTGCTGCAGCCGGCGCTGGCGCAGACCGGCCAGGCCCGCGAGCAGCTGCAGCAGGTCGTCGCCGGTCTCGACGGCGCGCTGGCGCAGCTGGCGCAGACCGCCAGCCTCACGCTGCAGGAGGCCGCCGGCAAGGCGCAGGCCTTCGCCGACACCGATCTCAGGCAGGCCCGCGCCGACTTCGAGCAGCTCGAACAGATGTTCCTCGAGACGCTGCAGGCCACCGCGGCGCGATCGCGCGATGCGGCCGGCATCATCCTGTCCGAGCTCGCCACGCATTCGCGCCTGAAGGGCTCTGCCGTCGGCGCCGAGCTGCAGCGCAGCTGGACCAGGATCGCGCAGCAGCTCGGTGAGGCCGGCCGGGCGCAGCTCGACGCCGGCCTCCGGCTGGCGCAGGCCGGCGGCGACCTGCTGCGCCAGATCGCTGCCGGCGTGCTCGGCGGTCTGGCCGATCAGATCAAGCCGGCGCCCAGGCCGGGTCAGGGCAGCCGGGATACCTGATGCTGTGGCAGGCGCTCGCCTCGGTGCGCGACCTGGGCCGCCTGCACGACATCGCCTCGGTCCTGATCCGCTACGGCTTCGGCGACCTGGTCCAGCGTTTCGGCCTGGCCGGCGCGCTCGCCGACGCCGGCCGTGCGCTGCACTGGGGTGAGACGCAGCCGCTGCAGCTGACGCCACCGCAGCGGCTGCGGCGCGTGCTGGAAGAGCTCGGGCCGACCTTCGTCAAGCTCGGACAGGTGCTGGCGACCCGGGTCGATCTGTTCGAGCCCGAGTGGATCGCCGAGTTCGGCAAGTTGCAGGACAGCGCGCCGCCGGTGCCCTACGAGGCGCTGCTGCCGCAGCTGGTCGAGGACCTGGGCGGTCCGCCCGAGCAGGTGTTTGCTTCCTTCGAGCGCGAGCCGCTGGCGGCGGCGTCGATCGCGCAGGTGCACCGCGCGCGTCTGGAAGACGGCACCGAGGTGGTGGTCAAGGTGCGCCGGCCCGGCATCAGGCCAGTGGTCGAGGCCGACCTGCGCTGGCTGCTGCGGCTGGCGCAGCTGGCCGAGGCCGAGAGCCCCGAGCTGCGCACCTTCAGCCCGCAGCAGGTGGTGCGCCAGTTCGGCCAGTCGCTGCGCAACGAGCTCGACTTCAGCGTCGAGTGCCGCAACGCGGCCCGCATCGCGGCGCAGTTCGAGGGCTATGACGATGGCGACGCCAGCCAGCCGCACCCGGCGGGCGAGCCGCTGCCGCTGATCGTGGTGCCGCGCGTGCACTGGGAGTGGAGCGGCGAGCGCGTCTGCGTGCAGGACTACATCGCCGGCATAGCGGGGCGCAAGCTGGCCGAGGTCGATGCCGCCGGGCTCGACCGCAAGGTGCTGGCAAGGCGCGGCGCGCGTGCGGTGCTCAAGATGATCGTGCAGGACGGCTTCTTCCATGCCGATCCGCATCCGGGCAACGTGTTCTACCTGCCGGGCAACCGGATCGCGTTCATCGACTTCGGCATGGTCGGTCGCCTCTCCGAGCGCCGGCGCGAGCAGCTCATGGATCTGCTGCTCGGCCTCGTGCAGCAGGAGCCGGCGCGCGTCGCCGACGTGCTGGCCGACTGGAGCGGAGACGGCACGCTCGACCATGAGATGCTGGTCGCCGAGATCGAGGCCTTCGTCGAGCAGTACCGCAGCCTGCCGCTGCGCGAGCTCAGGCTGGGCGCGCTGCTGTCCGATCTGGTCACCATCCTGCGCCACCACCATGTGAGCCTGCCGGCCGACCTGAGCCTGCTGGTCAAGGCCTTCGTCACGCTGGAGGGCATGGGCCGCGAGCTCGACCCCGACTTCGACATGGCGGGCGAGGCGCTGCCGCTGCTGCGCCGACTGCTGCACGAGCGCTATGCGCCGGCGGCGCTGCTGCGGCGCGGCATCGGCAGCGCGCGCGAGCTGGTGGCGCTGCTGTCGGGTCTGCCGCGCGACCTCTCGCGCCTGTTGCGCGCGGCGCGCAAGGGACGGCTCGACATCCACATCGACCTGCGCAACCTCAGGCGCGTCGGCAACCAGCTCGACCGCGCGCTCAGCCGGCTGGTGGTCGGCATCGTGATCGCCGCGCTGATCATCGGCTCCTCGATCGTGCTGACCGTGCCGGGGCCACAGTGGCTGGGCACGCTGGGCTTCCTGACTGCGCTGCTCGGCAGCCTGTGGCTGATCCTGTCGATCTGGGGCGCCAGCCGGCGTGATCGGGATGATGACTGAAGCGATTTTCGGGTGGTTTAAGCTCGCCGCATGACCCCGATCACGAACATTGAAGACCTGCGCCGTCTCGCCCGCAAGCGCGTGCCGCGCATGTTCTACGACTACGCCGACTCCGGCAGCTGGACCGACAAATCCTGACCATGCTACAGGTCAGGCAGCGTTCATGGAGGCTTCTCAATCATCATCCCGATCCCGCCGGCTGGCACCCCAGATCGACAGGATCAGCCACAGGCTGCCGAGCAGC
>JACCEC010498458.1_pt1 | contig 10520 bp, 9 predicted proteins | sample 7450121 | NCBI WGS metagenome assembly JACCEC01 (sample SAMN15323455, study PRJNA562643) | freshwater metagenome | isolation source: river surface water | place: USA:Blue River Watershed | collected 2017-08-18 | reverse complement strand
CCACCTTGTTGCCCAGCATTGAATTGCTGGCCACCTTGGCCTTTGCATTGTCAGGGATTATGGAGGCAGCGCGCAAACGCATGGATGTGGTGGGTGTCTGTGTTGTGGGGTTTTTGGCAGCCTTTGGTGGCGGCACTCTGCGTGATATTTTGCTTGATCAGCGCCCGTTCTTTTGGGTGGAAAACGAAGTTGTGATGTGGGCCGTTCTGGCGTTGTGCATTTTGTCCATTACCTTCATGCGACAAAGGCACTTCGAGCTGACGGAGAAAACCATTCAGTGGCCCGATACGCTAGGACTGGGGCTTTTTACGGCATCGGGTGTTGCCCAGTCCTTGGCGCTGGGCATGTCGCCTACTGTGGCTGTTCTGATGGGTACCATCACAGGCATTTTTGGCGGTGTGTTGCGCGACATTGTCTGCAACGAAATTCCAGTGTCTTTCAAAGACCACCGGCCTTACGCTTTGTGCTCGGTAGCCGGTGGTGTCATTTACATTGTATTGGCTGCAGTTGATGCAGAGCCTTGGTTTTGCATGACGGTTTGCGCCGTGATCACCATTGTGTTTCGCATGCTGGCCATTTGGAACAACTGGGTGCTGCCCGCTTGGCGAAAAGATTAAGTGGTCAGGCACCCACCATTCATGACATGCGCACCAAGTGCCCTGGCCGTGCAGAAGTAATTTCTCCATGGCGCTGAACTTGCTCACCCGCTACCCACGTGGCCACATAGCCATGCGCCTTTTGCAGAAAGCGTTTGCCGCCTGCTGGTAAGTCGTGAACCAACTCAGGCAAGCCCACACTCAATTTTTGCGGGTCAATGGCATTGATGTCGGCGCGCATGCCCACCGCCAAAACACCGCGGTCTTTGAGACCTAAGTAGTTAGCATTGCGCCGGGTCAGCATTTCAATCACGGACTCGAGGGGCAAAGTGTCCTTGCCTCGTCCTTGAACCCAATGCGTCAGCATGAACGTGGTGAAGCTTGCATCACACACAGTACCTACATGCGCACCTGCATCACTGAGACCGCTCAATGCCCGGGGGTGACCCAACATTTTGCGAACGGTGTCGAGATTGCCTTCGTTGTAATTGAAGATGGGGAAGTAAATCAAACCCTTGCCATCGCCTGCACTCAAATGATCGTAGATCACTTCCAAAGGTGTGACACCTTTTTGCTTCGCGCGTACCAAGAAGCTTTCCATCACGGACGGTTCGTAATTCAAAGTGACTTCGAGTGGGAACATGCGCCCACTGATCATGTCGATCTTGGCCAACAAGATGTCGACCAATGGCGGAATGGAGCTGCCATCGCCAGCCAGTCGTTCAGACTTTTCTGAGAGGATGCGGGCTTTTCTGGCGGGGTCGCGCAAGGCAGCAGCACGTTCAGCCAAAGGCAGGTGGGCCACTTCTTTGTAAGAAGGGAATCCCATGAAGGGATGGAAGCTGGCGTCCAAGCCATTCAACACGCCAATGCCGCGTGCACCTGTTTGCATGAAGAGGGGCAGGCCATTGGCCACAGCCTGTTCCACGCGTTCCTGTATGCGCAAATACTGCTCACCACCCGGGTCACGTTGCAGCCAAGTCAGTGAGAGCGATTTGCCACTGGCTTTTGCAATGGCTTCGACCAAGTCAAATTCGGCATCAAATTCGGTAGGACCGTTCAGCAGGTTGTAGTCGCTCACCATTTGGACCACACCGTGATTCATACCTTCGAAGGCCTTGGCCAAGCCAGTCAGCTCTGCATGGCTGGCCTCGGCCGCAGGGGTGTCCTTGCCTTCTGAGGTGCGGTGGTTGTCACTGCGACCCGTACTGAAGCCCGCTGCACCGGCTTCCAATGCTTCGCGCAGCAAGGCTCGCATTTGTTCAATGTCTTGCGGCGTGGCCACTTCCTTGGCCAAAGCGCGCTCTTTCATGACGTACATGCGTAGCGGGTCGTGCGGCACTTGCACCAAAAAGTCGAGGCTGTGAGGCGTGGCGGCCAAAGCATTCATGTACTCTGGAAAACTCTCCCAGTTCCACACAATGCCTTCATGCAAAGCGGCGCCAGGAATGTCTTCCACACCTTCCATGAGTTTGACCAAATCGTCTTCAGCGCCAGGACGCTTGGGCGCAAAGCCGACGCCGCAGTTGCCCAAGACCACGGTGGTCACGCCGTGGTAGATGCTGGGGGTGAAGCATTCATCCCAAGTCACTTGACCGTCGTAGTGGGTGTGCAAATCGACAAAGCCCGGTGTGATCCATAAACCGGTGGCATCGATGGTTTCTTTGGCGACTTCGTTGATCTGCCCGATGTGGGTGATGCGCCCACCTTGAATGCCAACGTCTGCGACAAAAGGTTTTTGGCCTGTGCCGTCGACCACCGTACCGTTTTTAATCAAGCAATCGAGCATCTTTTCTTCTCCACAAATACGCCAAGGACATGCCACTCACAATGTGCCATATGCCCCACAGGCTGGCCAATGTCACCATGCCCAAGTCGCTGTTGAATTGCACCGCAATGATGCCCAGTGCCAAGCCAGAATTTTGCATGCCGCCTTCAATCATGACGGCGCGGCGATCACGTTCGCTCACACCCATCACCACACTGGTGATCCAGCCAAAAAACAAGCCGCTGGCGTTGTGCAAAACGACCAACAGCAATGTGGGCAGCAATCCCAGTGTGAGCAATTGACGCTCTTTGATAAGGCCTGCCACGATGAACAAAAGCAGCGCAATCAGTGAAAAATTGCCAAGCGGTTTGCGAATGCGCTCGGTCAAGGTCGGCAAGCGATGCGAGGCCATCAAGCCTAATGTGAGGGGCACACCCAGCAGCAAAAACAAGCTGATCCAAATGCCAGATGCATCGATGGACAACTCTTTCAACCACGAGGCTGTCTCGGGGTTGGCCGCCATCATCCAGCTGAAGTTGAAGGGCGTGGCAAACAGCGCAATGATGCTGGCAACAGCCGAGATGCTGACCGACAAAGCGGTGTTGCCGCGCCCCATGTGGGTCACCACGTTGCTTAAGCTACCGCCAGGGCAAGCCGCCACCAAAATCATGGCGGCTTCAACATTGGGCGGGAGGTCGAGTAACAGCGTGGCCGCCCAAGTGCCAACGGGCAACAGAATGAATTGAGGAATGAGGCCGCAGATGACAGCTTTGGGTTCTTGTGCAACACGCTTGAAGTCTTCGAGGCGCAGTTCCAATGCAACCGAAAACACCATGGTCGCCAAGACCAAACTCAGGACGATCTGCGATGCGTTCATGTTCAAGACCTTCGTGCAAGGGGCAAATTCAACAGTAAGTTTTGCGGTTTGATTTTGAGAAGATTTTGTGGGTCCATGGCCATGGCCATATAAACCGGTTTGCCACTGACGTCTTGTAGCATGTCACTGGCGTTGTCAAAGTTCAGCACAAACAAGCACAGCATGCGACGTTGCCGGTCTTCGTCAATGCTCTGACCGTTGTACAAGTCGTTGAGCATGCTGCTGGCCTGCGCATCCAAACCCACATGCCACACCCAATGGGCATCTTCAATTTCTCGGGCAGTGGCAATGCGCACGCTGGCGCTTGTGAAATGCACAATCCAACGTTCCAGTACGCGGCAGAATGCGTCGATGAGGGGTTGACCCAGATTGAGGCAGGCCACCATGTCAAAGCGCTCACTGCGCTCCCAGTAACTGTCTTCGTTGCTGTCTTGAATCACATCCAGATCGACAGTGCGAAGTGGGATGCCACCTTGTTTCAGTAACTCGCCCACACTGCCAAAGCCGCTTTCAAGGGCATGCCGTTCCACTGTTTCATGGTCGGCTGCCATCACGGAGCCATCGTCAAGGACAGAAATTTTTTGTGCTCTGAACAGCAATTCTGCGGCACGTGCTTCTAGGGGCGTGCAGTCGTCACCCAGCACATGTTGCACCAGCACTTGCGTGATTTGATTCACCAAAATGGGGGGCACATCGACGCCTTGACCTTCAAACAAAGCCCAGTAACTGGCTTCTAGTGTGGCGTGCGCCAAGATGCGATTGCGAAAGCGCAGCCAAACCGCCATGTTGTCGGCGGCATCACGGTCTTGAATCTGGGCCAAGTCGGCTGCTTGCAAATCCAGGCGCGGATTTTCCAGCAAGCGTTCATGAATTTGAATTTCATGCTTGCAAGAGCTCTCAATGGGCGCCAATTCAGGGCGCAGCAGTAAAACTCTTAGAAAATCGTCGGTGACGGTAAGGTGACCCCTCGCGTCTTTCTTCAGTTGTGCATAGCCCGCTTGGGGCCAAAGACTTTGCGCTGAATCACTCATCGTTTATTGCAGTTCTATCTCAAATTGGTTTTTTGCCACGGGGAATCACAGCCGTGATTTTTTGAACTGGACGCTCGGTGTCCACCGCGATGGTTTTGGGTGGCGAGGTGTCCTTTTTGGGTTTCTTGGATTCTTTGTTTGATTTTTGTTGACCTTTGGCCATAGGAACACCTTGAGGTAGTTAAGCACTCAGTTTAAGCGAGGCACAATCAATGCACGCGGTACAAGGGCATCAGAAGCTGCATATTCAGGGTTTTTCATGACAATATTTCACATTCCTGCCGATGAGGTCGAGCTCACGGCCATCCGCTCACAGGGGCCAGGGGGTCAAAATGTGAACAAGGTGGCCAGCGCCATTCAATTGCGCTTTGACATTCGCGCTTCCAGTTTGCCCATGGCATTGAAAGAACGGTTGCTCGTTATGTCAGACCATCGCATTACCCAAAGCGGGGTGGTGGTGATCAAATCGCAAGAGCACCGCAGTCAAGACATGAACCGCATGGCGGCACTGCTGCGATTGCACGATTTGCTGGAAATGGCGGCGGTGGTCCCCAAGAAACGCAAAGCGACACGGCCCACTCGCAGCTCTCAAGTGAAGCGTGTCGAGAGCAAAGTGAAAAGAGGGCAGACCAAAGCGTTGCGCGGCAAAGCAATTTGGGATTGAATCAGCCCAGTTGCGCGTCAACCCAATCACGTGCTTGCGCCAAGACATCCGTGCCATCGGCCTGCAGCACATGCCGGTGGGGCATGCTTCTGAGCCAAGTGAGTTGTCGCTTGGCCAATTGACGGGTCGCAAAGACCCCGCGATCTCGCAGTTCTGCCATGGGCAGGCTGCCATTGAGTGCCTCCCATGCTTGGCGATACCCCACACAGCGCATAGAGGGCAGGTCGATGTTCAAGTCACCTCGCGCGCGCAAGGCTTTAACTTCATCTAAAAATCCTTGGGCCAACATCTCGTCAAAGCGTTGCGCAATGCGGCGGTGTAGCCACGCTCGATCTAGAGGCTCAAGGCTCAGCATGGGGACGTTGTGGAAGTTCAGTGCGTTTGTTGGGGCTTGGCCTTCAGCTGTTTCAGGGCTTGTGTTGGTCGTGCTGATGTTGTGTTGAAAGCTCGACAAAGGCTGGCCAGAGATTCTAAAAACCTCCAGCGCACGGGCAATGCGTTGGCTGTCGGCAGGTGCCAATCTTGCCGCTGTTTGCGGATCGACGGCTTGAAGTTGCGCATGCATGGCGGGCCAACCAGCCACTTCGGCTTCTGCTTGAATTTGGGCTCTGACTTGAGGGTCGGCAGCAGGCATGTCGTTCAAACCCTCTAGCATGGCTTTGAAGTACAGCATGGTGCCGCCTACCAACAAGGGAACTTTGCCACGGCTTGCAATGTCGTTCACCAAGCTGGTCGCATCGCGCGCAAATTCGGCTGCGCTGTAGGCGACTAGAGGATCGCGAATGTCAATCAGATGGTGTGGTACGGCGGCCAACTCTTCTTGTGTGGGTTTTGCTGTGCCAATGTCCATGCCCTTGTAGACCAAAGCAGAGTCCACGCTGATGATTTCTGCGCCACCGCGTGATTGCAAATGCGCTGCGATGGCCAAGGCCAAGCCTGTTTTGCCGCTGGCGGTGGGTCCGGCAATGGCGAGCGCACGAACTTTCATGGTGCGGTGGACTTTGGTGTAGACGGATTTATGCGCGGCAATGGAATTCTGCGAACAGCCAAGCTGCCGATCAAGGCCAAGCATGCGGACCAGAGCATGAGGCCCTGGGCCATGGCTTGAAGCGGGTCTGTCATGTGCGTGCCAATCCAGGTGCCCATGGCAAAAGCCACCAGCATCATTGAAAAACCGTTCAATGCCGAGGCCGTGCCAGCCATTTCTGGGAAAGGGGCGATGCAGCCACTTTGGCCGCAAGGTTGATGCACGCCATGGGCCAATAAAAAGATGTTGATGGGCACCATGATGGCCCATGCACCAAACCAAGATTGGCCAGGGCCAACATAAGCCACCAGCATTAACAGCAAACCGGCAAACAAGCTCACAAAGCTGGCCACAAACACACAAGTTTGCACACTGATGCGCAGCAACAACCAGCGGCAGAAAAAAGTGCCAACGATGTAGGACAGCGACATCGAGACCATTAGCAGGCCATACACCGTTTTACTCAAGCCCATGCTTTGCGTAAACACAAAAGACGATGTGGCCAAGAAAGTAAACAGACCTGCAAAGGATGCCGTAGAGAGGGCGCTGTAGGCCTGAAACGTGGGGTTGCGAACAATGTGCTTGACCGACGCCCACAAAGTCTTGGCTTGAAGTGCATGCGGGTTGCGCTGCTTCAAACTCTCGTCAAAATAAAAGTAAATCAGGACCCCAGTGAGCGCAGCAAACATGACCAAGCTGCTAAGAGCCCAACGCCATCCCAACAAATCCGTGAGGTAGCCACCCACGGGCACGCATGTGCAAGCAATCAAACCCAAACCCGACAGCGCTTGGGACATCACTTTGGCGCCTTGTACGGGCTCGTACAAATCACGAATGACGGCCCGTGCGGCCATGACGCAAGCGCCCATGGCCACGCCCTGAAGCGTGCGGCCTGCAATCAAGGTTTCAATGTCAGGCGCCAAAGCGCACGCAATGGCCGATGCCGCGTAGACAGCAATGCCGCCCAACAAAACGGGTCTGCGGCCCCATTTGTCGGACAAAGGACCCCAGACCAATTGAGAGGTGCCGAAAGCGAGGAGCAGGGCTGTGAGGGTGAGTTGTGCCTGCACCATGCTGGCCCCAAAGCCTTGGGTCAAGGCGGGCAGGGCAGGCAAATACAAATCGGTGGTGACCGGTTGCAAGCCCAGTAGCAGTGCCAGCAGCAGCACCGTCATGGCTTGGCTGCGTGAACTTGTGGGTGTGTGGGACATCAACGGCCTCGCAAGAACAAGGCGTCTAATTCGCGCATGCTGACCTGTCGCCAAGTGGGGCGGCCGTGATTGCATTGATCCGACCGTTCGGTGGCTTCCATCTGACGCAACAAGGCGTTCATTTCGTCCAAGGTGAGCTTGCGATTGGCCCGCACCGCACCATGACAAGCCATGGTGGCCAAGATTTCGTTTTGCGCACGTTGCACCACGGTGGCGGCATCGTGCTGGGCCAACTCGGCCAGAACGCTGCGGGCCAATTCCACGGCATCACCTTGCGCCAAAGAAGTGGGCACGGCACGCACTGCCAAAGTTTTGGCCGACAGCGCAGACACTTCGAGGCCCAACTGTTGCAGCACCTCGGCGCAGTTTTCTGCGGTGGCGATTTCTTGGGGTGTGGCGGCAAACGATGCGGGAATCAACAGCGGTTGGCTGGTGATGCGGGTGGTGTCGAGTTGTTGCTTGAGCCGTTCATAAACAATGCGTTCATGCGCTGCATGCATGTCAACCACGATCAGGCCTTGGCTGTTTTCAGCCAAGACGTAAACGCCTTGAAGCTGCGCAATGGCGCGACCCAAAGGCCACTCTTGTGCAGCATTTTCATTTTGTGAAAGCGTTGCAGGTGCCTTGTCACTGCTTGGCGTCCAACTCGGTGTGCGTTCTTGAATTTGATCAGTCTGGCCCCAAAGCGCTTTGAGGTCGGCCATGGCTTTGGCAGGGTCATGGTCACTGCGATTGCTCTGATCACTGCCAAAGGCCATGCCGCGCTGCGACCAAGTGCTTTGTGTCGCAGGGGCACTGGGTGTTGGGCCTAAAAATGAAGCGGCGGCGTCTGGGTCTAACTTGCTTTGCGGCAAGTTGGTATTGGCGCCGGTCAACAGTTGCGCACGTGGCACGGCCAGAGCACGTTCAATGGCATGCCGCATGGCCTGATGAACTTCGCGGCTGTCCCTGAATCGCACTTCAATTTTGGTGGGGTGCACGTTCACGTCGACGCGCGTGGGGTCCATTTGCAAATAGAGCACATACACCGGTTGCCGTTGGCCGTGCAGCACATCTTCGTAGGCACTGCGCGCACCGTGCGTGATCACTTTGTCGCGTACAAAGCGGCCGTTCACATACGCAAATTGTTGGTCGGCTCGGGCTCGTGCTGCGTCGGGTGTGCCTGCGCGGCCGCGCACATGGACGGGGCCTGATCTGAAATCAATGTTGACAGAGGATGCGACAAAGTCTTCGCCCAGCACATCGGCCAAGCGTTGGTTCCAGCCGGCTTCGCCAGGATGGCTGCGCCATTGCTCCACAATTTTGCCTTCATGACAAATGGCAAAACTCACCTCTGAGCGAACCAAAGCATGGCGTCTGACGGCTTCAACGCAATGCGCAAGTTCGGTGTTTTCTGACTTTAAAAAATGCCGGCGGGCAGGTGTTGAGAAAAACAATTCCTTCACTTCCACCGTCGTGCCCACGGCACGCGCAGCAGGCCTGACTTCACCGGTTTGTCCATCTAACAAGAAAGCTGTGGCAGCGCCTTCGGTCCGCGACAACAGGCTCATTTCAGACACTGAATTGACGGCAGCCAGGGCCTCGCCGCGAAAGCCCATGGTGGCCACCGATTCCAAATCTTCCAAGCTGACGATCTTGCTGGTGGCATGGCGTTTCAAGGCCACGGGCAATTCTTCGACGGGGATGCCGCAGCCATCGTCTTCGACCGAGATCAAGCGAATGCCACCGCCCAACAGGCGCAGCGTGATGTGGCGCGCACCCGCATCGAGGGCGTTATCGACCAATTCACGCACCACGGAGGCCGGGCGCTCAATGACTTCACCCGCCGCAATCTGGCTGATCAGCACATCGGGGAGTTCACGAATGGTTCGTCGGGGTTGGGGCTGGCTCATCCTCAAATTGTAGGTGTTCCGGCCCCTGGCTTGGCGCCGATCTTGAAGGGGCAGAAGACAGGGATAATTGGCCCATGGACACCTTGATGCAACTGCTGGACTTTGTACTTCACGTCGACCGCTATTTGGAAGCCTTCGTTGGGAATTACGGTGCCTGGGTCTACGTCTTGCTGTTCCTGATTGTGTTTGTCGAGACGGGTCTGGTGGTCATGCCATTTCTGCCCGGCGACTCCCTCTTGTTTGTGGTCGGCACCTTGTGCGGCACCGGCCTGCTCAGCTTGCCTTTGGCCATGGGCCTCTTGTTGGTGGCCGCCATTGCGGGCGATCAGGTCAATTACCGCTGGGGCCGGTACTTTGGACCCAAGGTGTTTCAATGGGAAAACTCACGATTTTTCAACCGCGCAGCCTTTGACAAAGCGCACCATTTTTACGAAACCTACGGCGGCATCACCGTGGTTTTGGCCAGGTTCATGCCTTTTATTCGCACTTTTGTACCATTCGTGGCGGGTGTGGCTGAGATGACGCCTTCCCGTTTTGTGGCCTACAACGTGTTGGGTGGCTTGATTTGGGTCTGTGGTCTGACCACGGCAGGTTACCTGTTTGGCGAAACGGCTTTCGTCAAAGCCTACTTAAGCCAAATCATCTGGGCCATGATTTTCGTACCCGGTTTGTTCGCCTTGTGGGGCGCTTGGCGGGCGCGCCAATCCTAAAATGTGCGGATGACAATGAAAACACCTCAGACCCGCGATACACAGGTCGCACCCCGTGTGGTCACTGCTGGCGAAGCCTTGATCGATTTGGTCGCCCAAGCCGATGGCAATTTTCAGCCTTGCTTGGGTGGGGCTGTGTTCAATTTGTCGCGTGCCTTGGGCCGTCAAAATGTGCCGACTTTGTATCAAAACCCCTTGTCCAGTGATCGTTTCGGTCGTCAATTGGCGCAGGCTTTGACGGACGATGGGGTTCAATTGGCCATGCCTGCACCCGTGCCTCAAACCACGTCCTTGGCGGTGGTGGCATTGAACGAACACGGTCATCCAGACTATGCGTTTTACCGAGAGGGCGTGGCCGATCGTCAAATTTCTGCGGCGGCCATGAATGCCATTTGCCAAGCTCAGCCCCAGTTGGAAATTGCCTGCACGGGCTGTTTGGCCTTGGACCCTGCCGATGCATCGCATTACCTGCCTTGGTTGAAAGCGCAAATGACGGCGGGTCGTTGGATTGTGGTGGATGTGAATTTGCGACCTTCCGTGATGCCCGATTTGGCAGCGTACCGTGCGCATGTTTTAGAAATGGCCAAGTGCGCTGATGTCCTGAAAGCCAGTGACGAGGACTTGGCCCATCTGCAACTGCCTGGCGAGACGCCCATGGACCAAGCCCAGCACTTGATGCAGTTGGGCACGGCGCAGTGGATGGCCTTGACTTTGGGTGCTGAAGGTGCGCGGCTGTTGGTTCGT
>JACCEC012709925.1_pt1 | contig 10523 bp, 7 predicted proteins | sample 7450121 | NCBI WGS metagenome assembly JACCEC01 (sample SAMN15323455, study PRJNA562643) | freshwater metagenome | isolation source: river surface water | place: USA:Blue River Watershed | collected 2017-08-18 | reverse complement strand
CTTTTCTTTTTAACCCCCAAATAATCTTTGGCGATATTGGTCACATGATGGATTTAAATATCAATTTTCAATGTTTTTAGCCCTTTTTTAGCCCTAAACATAATCATATTTTATACACTGACTTACCCCAAGCATATATTATTTGGATAAATTTTGATGGTTTGCAAATTTGTTATACACCCTATAAAAAGAGTAAGAATAATATGACGGATACGCTACAAATAAAATATTCATTAAAGGATACACTTGTTCCACAAGATACTTTATTATTTTTTGTTGGAAAAAGCAATGATACAAATTATTGTTTATATCTTGAGAACCATGACTACACCCTAAAATTGTATATCATGTATCATAATCAATTCATTCTTAAAGATTCTATTTATGTATCTCCTCACTATCCCTATCCAAATCTAATAAAAGTTGAAGATTTAGATAACGATGGTATTATGGATATTATTTATCAAGTAGATAGTGATACCCACTTCCAAAAAGTGTACGCGATAGTATCTATCAAGTTATCGCCTCAGCCTAAATTAGTAGAATTAACACCTTGGTTAACCAATCCTAAGTATCTACCAAAAGAAAATCTAATAGTAGGTGAGGGTTATAATAGAAGAAATTTTTTAATATCTAAGGAGTATTATAGCATACAAAATAACACCTTAGTCCTTGTGAAGCAGGAGCATTTTAAAGACCCTGAAGATGAGGATTGATTTAAACTCGTGCTTCGCAGTTTTCTGTAAATAATTTAGTCATAGATTTAAGTGTACCTTAGAAAAAATAATATTTCGTTTTCGCGCCATACTTATAAAACTTGATAGTACGAAAAAGTTTGTAAATAACCCCCTCAGTAGGTAAGCATCGCTTAGTGTTGGTGGACGAAAAAGGCTATTGCGTAGAACAAAATTTTGAAATAATGCCTAAATAAAATAGTATCTTTGTGCTGTAAATCAAATTTTTTATTTTAAGAAAATATAAAATGGGAAAAAGTACAACATCAAAAAAAATAAAAAATTTCAATACTTTATTTGAAAATAACTTTGATAAAAAAAGATTGATAATTTGTAATTATATGGCTATCAACAATATAGATATTCATATAAAACCCGTAAGTCTTTTTATTGGCTCAACGGGTACAGGAAAAAGTACGATTATCAAACTACTTTGTATTTTTCATTCATTACTTATTCCTAATGGCAAAGTAAAGGTTGAAAAAGATTTAAAAGATTTAGAAGAATTTAATCAGTACTTAATTGATTATTCGCTTTCTACATATATAGAAGAAAATACCTATATTCGATATGAAATAGGCAACTTCTTTTTTGAAATTAAAGGACAAACTATTGATACCAACTTTTTTAACTTGCATCACGAAATTATTGTGTTGCAAGAACAAATTAAAGAAAAACCCAAATCAAATATAAAATCTTTGCTTGAGGCTGCATTAGCTAAACTTCACAAAGCTATTTACATACCTGCCGAGCGTAGTTTGTTATCGTTGTTATACAATCGCGGTTGGTCTATGCAACTTGATAACATTGATTTTCCGCAATATTTGCGCAACTCTTTGGGGTGGTTTCAAAAGGCAATGAATCAAGAACGCAAATTAGAAATGCCCTACTTAAATGCGCGTTTTTTAAAGAAAGGTAACTCTTGGGCAGTTGAATTGTTGAATAACAAACAAGGTGATATCAAATTAGATGAGGCTTCAAGTGGCTTTCAAGCGATTGTCCCTGCTGCCTTGACGATGAATTATTTTTGTAAACATGATAAACCTTATAATCATGTTTTCGCTTTGGAAGAACCCGAATTAAATTTATTTCCAAACATTCAACGGCATTTAATTTATCATAACATTGAATTATGTAATACTTATAAAGCTCATTTACTGATTGCTACACATAGTCCTTATGTTTTAACTACTTTGAGCAACTTAATTCAAGCGAAAAATGTCGTAAAACAAAAACCTGAATATCGGGATAAAATCGCCGAATTGATACCCCCTCAGTATTGGTTAGATTTTGAGGACGTGGCAGCCTATACGATTGCGGACGGCATGGCAAATCCTATTTTAAATGAAGAATATCAAAATATTGATGGCAACGAATTGGACGAAGTAAGCAATGAGTTGGGCGGAATTTTTGATAAATTATTAGACCTTAAATATGAAAATGATTAACTATGAACAAAAAAGATTTGCAGAAAAAATATAATATTAATGATAAGTGCTTACTGAATAAAACAGTAGTAAAAGAAAAAGAATCAGAATTTCGGATTGAACCGAAATCGCCGAATGATGAAATTTTTTGCATTAAGGTAGATGATTGTCATATTCAAGATAAAAATACTGTGAAGTGTGATTACGTTTTTCATCGAAATATCAGTACTGCAAAGCAAGGTGAGTTGATAGGAAAGTTTTATTTCGTTGAGCTAAAAGGTTCAGACTTTAAGAAAGCATTTGAGCAGATTAAAGAAACGATTTCTAAACACTTCCAAACTCAAAGAAAAGAGACGATTGGATTTATTGTTACGAGTAGAACACTTCCGCAAAACAACCCTGAAATTGCAAATGCCAAAGAGGAATTTCGTAAAAAATACGGTTTAGCATTGCACCACAAAAATCGCGTATTAAAATTTGACCCAATTAAAGAAACAGTTAGTTAAGCATCGCAAAATTTTGAAATCATGCCTAAATAAAATATTTTTTTGCATATAAAAAATATGAAAAGCTGTAATTCGTAGTACTTTGATTATCAATATTCTATTGTGCCTTTTTCATTTTTATACATAAAATTTTTATCAAAATCAAAAAGATACCCCCTCAGTAACTCTTTACTGAGGGGGTATCTTTTTGATTTTATAATTTATAATAATGTGTTTTTGAATGGTACAAATATTTTTGCTTAAAAAGATTTTGTATTCACTTGCGTAAAAGGTCGTAACTTTGCAAGCGTTTTTTAAGTCGGGTAGTTAATGGTTGAAATATTATTTTTTATAACAACCAAAATAAAACCTTACAAATTATCATAAATTTATTCCATAAAAAAGTACATTCCGTATAAAATAAGTTTATATAAAAAATTCTAAATCAATGCTTTATAACGACAACCCTACACTTTGGGGACTTCCCAAATTGCAAAAAGAGATTAAAGAAGAACAACAAGGTGAAGTATTTTTTAAGGAAAATGCACAAGCAGGCACGCCTAACGAAAAATATTTTTACATTGAAAGTTATGGCTGTCAGATGAATTTTTCGGATTCCGAAATTGTGGCTTCCATTTTGGGAGAAGCAGGTTTCGCGCCTACTCGCGCACTCGAAACGGCTGATTTGATATTGGTAAATACTTGTTCTATCCGCGAAAAAGCAGAGGAGACGGTTCGCAAACGCCTACGTTTGTTTGAGAAAGCAAAAAGACAAGGGGCATTAGTGGGCGTTTTGGGCTGTATGGCAGAGCGTTTGAAAGCAAAATTTTTGGAAGAAGAAAAATTGGTAGATATGGTGGTGGGTCCGGACGCTTACCGCGATTTGCCGCGCCTCGTGACTAATGCTGAAGAGGGCGAAAAGGGCGTAAACGTGTTTTTGAGCCGCGAAGAAACGTATGCCGATATTAGCCCTGTGCGCTTAGATACGAATGGCGTTTCGGCGTTTATTTCAATTATGCGTGGTTGTGATAATATGTGTTCGTTTTGTGTTGTGCCTTTCACACGCGGACGCGAGCGCAGCCGCAACCCCCTCAGTATCGCCGCCGAAGCACGCGATTTGTGGGAACGTGGCTACCGCGAAGTCACGCTTTTGGGTCAGAATGTAGATTCTTATAAATTTCAAAATGTTGAAAATCAAGAAGTTACTAATTTTGCCCAACTGTTAGAAATAGTTGCTCAAATTAGCCCCGATTTGCGGGTGCGTTTTTCGACTTCGCACCCGAAAGACATTACGGACGAGGTGCTATTTACTATGGCAAAACATGAAAATATTTGTAAATATATTCATCTGCCTGTTCAGTCGGGTAATTCGCGCATTTTGAAGTTGATGAACCGCACGTATGACCGCGAATGGTACGCCGAGAAGGTGCGCCGTATTTACGAAATCATGCCCGATTGCGCGATTTCGAGCGACATGATTGCAGGTTTTTGTACCGAAACCGAAGACGAACACCGCGAAACGCTCACGATGATGGAATATGCAAATTATTCTATGTCATATATGTTTTTTTACTCGGAGCGTCCCGGAACGCCCGCGGCTAAAAAATTGAAAGATGATATTGATTTAGAAACTAAAAAACGCCGTTTGAACGAAATTGTATTGTTGCAAAATAAAATTTCTTATCGTCATAATCAAAATGATATTGGAAAAACTTTTAAAGTTTTGATTGAAGGCAACTCTAAGCGTTCTGAACAAGAGTTTAAAGGGCGCAATTCTCAAAATAAAATGGTCGTTTTTCCTAAAAAAGAGGGTTTGAAAACGGGCGATTATTGCGAAGTAAAGATTAAATCGGCAACAAGTGCAACACTCATCGGCGAATTAGTGTAAAATATAGGGTGTGGGCAGTTGTTTGAGAAATACGCCATTTTTCAGACAACTGCTGCATTAAAAATTTTTTTTTCTCCAAAACGTCAAAATCCCTATCCTACCATTAACCTAAATTTTTTCACAGCTAAAAATTGTTGAAAAATGGCTTATAAATTTGGTATTATCAAAAATATACAACAAATTATTCCGAAAAACGTGCTTGAAGAGCGTCAAATAACCCCTACTGCTGTACCAGAAAGTAAGCCTATCAAAGTCAAATTTGGGCGCGGAGAGTTGGTACTTGTGAAAAGTGACTCTTTAGTAGGCGTTAAAACGGTCAGCACTCGCAACCTCAACCCCGAATTACCTCAACAGATTAAAAAAGAAACACATGAGCATTTAGGTGGTTTTCAAGTGGTTGAACTCAAAAAATCGGTTTCGTCTCCTGATGTCAATGCGCAATTGGATAAAGTGCGCTCGCTTGACGAAGTAAGCGTAGGCACTCATGTCTATCACGTGGTTGGTAGCGATAAACCGATTGTGCCTACGGGCAAAATTTATGTTCAATTTAAGGAAGGTACTGCACATTCGTTACAAGCTGATATTTTGGCAAAATATCATTTGGCATTGTCAGAACGCCGCGATGACCACGCCTTAGTTGCCCAAGTGACTCCTCAATCGAGCAACCCACTGAAATGTGCTGCGGCATTACAAGATTTGGAGGCAGTGCGTTGGGCAGAGCCAGATATTGATATTCCACTTGACCATTATGCGTATAGTGCGCCTACTGCGCGACTTATGCCTCAAATGTGGCATCTTCAAAATCGTGGTATTGTGCCAGATAACCCACAAATACGCCTCAAAACGGGGGCAGATGCGCGCATCGTGGAAGCGTGGAGGCGTTTGGAGGGCTTCGGAAATCCTAATATTGTGGTGGCAGTGTTGGATAATGGTTTCGACCTTTCGCACCCCGATTTACAAGGAAAAATTGTAAAGCCATTCGATTTTTGGAACAACTCGTCACAAATCAGACAAGGCGACCCTGCTTGGACGCATGGAACGCCTTGCGCAAGTTTGGCGATTGCCCCTGCTTCGGGTTCGGGTATGGTGGGCGTTGCACCCATGGCGCGATTTATGCCGTTGAGCGGCACAAGTTTTAGCATCGAAGGAACGGAAGCCATGTTTAATTACCTCATTCGCAACGGTGCGGACGTGGTGAGTTGTTCATGGGGGACGATTGACAATAGTTTTGCGCTTGGGCAAGCCAAAATTGCGGCAATCGCAAAGGCAGCACGCGAAGGACGAGGGGGCAAAGGTTGTGTAATTTTGTTCGCTGCGGGTAATGAAGATGTTGATTTTGTGAACCTTTACGCAGCACACCCCGATGTAATATGTGTGGCAGCGAGCGACTCGAATGATCAACACGCCCCTTACTCTAATCGTGGGCGCGAGGTGACTATTTGCGCCCCTTCCAATGGTTATTGGCCCCTTTTGGCAGCACGTCCTATTTGGGCAGAAGGTTCGATAGAAGATTTTTATTATGGCGATGGCGTGGATAGGGGCATTCGTTATCAGCATTTTGGCGGCACTTCGGCAGCTACGCCGATTGTGGCGGGTATATGTGCCTTGATTTTATCGGCTAACCCTAATTTGACAGCGCGAGAGGTTAAAAAAATTCTCATGCAAACAGCCGATAAAATTGGGTCGCCTTCCGATTATGTCAATGGTCATTCGCTCAAATTTGGTGCAGGACGTGTCAACGCACTCAAAGCGGTAGAAGAAGCCTTGCGCCTCAAAAATGAAACAAACGCTACGCCGCCGCCGACTAATCCAACACCAACACCGCCGCCGCCGACCCCCTCAGTAAATGCTATTCCGACACGCGGTTTGGTGCATTTTGGCACTAATCGCGCTATCGCTAACAAAGGTTTTTCGGTTCACGTGGGGAGTTTTAGCCAATGGGCAAATGTGAAAACCATCGCGCAAAATGTGGAAAAACAATGGAAAACACCCATGTTAGTACACGTGGTTGGCAGTGGTTCGAGTACGATTTTCCGCGTTTTAGCAGGTTATTTTACTAACCTTGCCGATGCTCAACGCCTACAAAATACCTTAAAAATGGGAGGTATCAACGGAACAGTACGCGATTTGGCAACTTTGGGATAGCGGTTAAAGCTGTCAAAGTGTTTTTGAAATCAACATTTTACCAACTATCCGTTTGAGATATACACGCAAAATAACTGTTTGGAACGAGATTTGGACAGTAGAAAAATGAAAAAATTATTTTTTATAACTGTTTATAAATCAATTTTTTAGGAAAATTTTAAAATAATATTCTTTAAAAATACGTATCAAAAAATGTTAAAAGTAGCGATGAAGTGGAAACCGTTTTTCATGGTGTTGGGTTTATTAGTTGCTAATGGCATCAGTTCCACTGCCCAAAATATCATCATCGAAGACCCAACCGCCAACAAAGGAAAAGTAGAATGGCAATGGCGCATTGAAGTAGGTAAAACAACTTTTGATAATCCTATTACAGGAAAATTTGTTATAAAAAATATTAGTAATCAACCACTTATTTTAAAATCAGTAGAAAGTGGTTGTCATTGTACGGTAACAGAATATACACAAGACCCCATTTTGCCGAATCAATATGGCACAATAAAAGCAACTTTTGACGCTAAAAAAGTGGGTAGATTTTATAAAAATGTGTTTGTTACCACCAATTTTGACGAAAAACAAATGGTAACGCTCGCCATGGAAGGCGAAGTCACCGCGCAATAAAATGCGCAATCACGCACAAAATCCGTTCAAGTAAATTGCTTGAACGGATTTTTTTTTAGATGGCTACAAATAAAAAAGCCCTTCCTGTTTGGAAAGGCTTTCACCAAAGTAAAGCATGAAAAAATTTACTAACCAATCTTTGAATGTATGAACACGGGACTTAGGATAATAATCAAGAGCATCAGGCGCGAAATTCGACTATGAAAATATTAGGAAACAATGCGCCACACAATCCAGCAATAGTTAAACTAAAACTATGCCATTGTTTATATTATTTTTTTTACAAAATTACTTAAATGAGGTAGAATAAAAAAGAAGTGAAGTTTAAGTTAAAAAATAATTATAGTTTGTTATTTAATAATTTTCATTTAGTTTAAAACCAAACTTCCATAGCTTGTTTATTACTGTTTTAATACTGCAAATATATGGTCTTTTTGTTTGAAAAATCAAGGCAGAAGGCTTAAAAAAAATGCTTTTTTCTCAAATTACCAATTTTAATGTATAAGAATTACAAAAATAATTTTTATATGTATTCGATACCCTTGTGAAAAAGTTAGCTTTTCTATAATTTTTGTTAAGTAATCATTTTGTTTTATCAAAACCTTAGCTTCAAGCAAAGATGTCATCGGACTTTGCGGTGCGTATCGGGGCTTTTAGGTATTCGATGCGTTTTCATTTTTATTTCACTAAAAGCGGTATATAAAGGCAAAAAAAAGAAAATTGATGATACTAAAAAAAAATTTAGACTAATCTAAAAATTTGCTATTATCTTTGCACAAAAAACACAATTCTAAAACGAACTACGCAAAAATGAAACGAATAGAAAAAATAATTATCTTTTTAAGTCTAATTATCAATACTTTAAGTCTTACCGCTCAAACGCTTCAAGTAGAAGGGAATATTTGGGACGCTGACAAAAAAGAAGTCGTACCGTTTGCCTCAGTTGCTGTCGTGAACACAAGTTTTGCAGCCACCACAAACGAACAAGGTTTTTTTTCTCTCGTCATGCCAATCGAAACGGCGCAAATTGCTAATTTGGTAGTGAGTTGTGTGGGCTACAAAAATGATACGATTTCGTTAAAAAAATGGCTCAAAAAAGACGAAAGTAAATTGTTTTTAAAAGTTTTTTTGCAAAATTCGCAACAAATTTTTTCGGAAGTGGTCGTAACAGGCACGATGAAAGAACGCATACAGATGGATAGCCCCGTCCCGATTGAGGTTTATACCCCTACTTTTTTCAAGCGAAACCCAACCCCTAATCTTTTTTCGGCGTTGGAAAATATCAATGGCGTGCGTCCGCAACTGAATTGCAGCGTCTGCAACACAGGCGATATACACATCAACGGCATGGAAGGCGGTTATACGATGGTGATGATTGACGGTATGCCGATTGTGAGCGCGCTCGCTACCGTTTATGGCTTGATGGGTATTCCTAATGCGATGGTGCAGCGCATCGAGGTCATTAAAGGTCCTGCTTCTACGCTTTATGGGTCGGAAGCGGTGGGCGGATTAATCAATGTGATTACTAAAAACCCAAATAATGCACCGCTTTTTAGTGTTGATGTTAATACTTCGGGTTATCAAGAGTTAAATATTGATGTGAGTACGAAAGCAAAAATGAAACGTGCAACGATGTTGTTAAGTGCCAATTATTTCAATTTTGATAAACTTTGGGACATTAATCAAGATAATTTTACAGATGTTACTTTACAAAAACGCTTTTCTATTTTTAATAAATGGAATTTTGAGCGCAAATATAATCGTTTATCTTCCATTGCTTTGCGCTATTTTACGGAAAATCGTTGGGGTGGAGCGTTGCAATGGAACGAGTTACTGAGGGGGTCGGATAGTGTGTATGGCGAAAGCATTTATACCAATCGTTTTGAACTTATCGGAAAATACCAGTTGCCAACAGATGAAAAATTAATGTTATCTTATTCGTACAACGTGCATCAGCAAAATTCTTTTTACGGTACAACGCCTTACGAGGCGCGTCAGCAAATCGGTTTTACACAACTCACTTGGGATAAAAATTTTACGCATCACGATATTTTAGCAGGTTTGGCATTTCGCTACACTTTTTATGACGACAACACTACTGCAACCGAACAACCCTCTAACATTTTACTCCCTGGCGTTTTTGTGCAAGATGAAATTAGATTTTCTGAAATACATAAAGTATTGATTGGCTTGCGCTACGATTACAATTCGGCACATGGCAGTATTTTTACACCACGCCTCAATTATCAATGGAAAGCAAGCGAACAACACAATTTTCGCCTAAGTTTGGGCAATGGCTATCGCATTGTGAACGTATTTAGCGAAGACCACGCCGCTCTGACGGGAGCGCGAAAAGTGGAAATGACAGAGGCGTTGCGCCCTGAACGCTCGTACAATGTCAATTTAAATTATACCAATCGCACTTTTTTTAAGGGTGGTTTTCTCAATTTTGATGCAAGCATTTTTTATACACATTTCACCAATCGCATTGTGGCTGATTATGATACAGACCCCAATAAAATTATATATGACAACTTAAAGGGTTTTGCGATTTCAAAAGGATTGACATTGAATAGCGATTGGAATTTTACAAACGGATTGAAAATAATGGCAGGTGTGACCCTCATGGACGTTTACACGCAAGAACACAATGCGCAAGATGAATGGATAAAAACAAGACAATTACACGCCTCTCCTTTTTCGGGAACTTGGACGGTGAGCTATGCGTTGCCTAAATGGAATATAAATTTTGATTATACGGGCAATTTTTATAGCCCGATGCGACTGCCTATTTTGCCCGATGATTTTCGCCCCGAATATTCGCCTTGGTTCAGCGTTCAGAACGTTCAGATGACCAAAAAATGGGGAAATAAAATAGAAATATACGGAGGCATTAAAAATTTATTAAACTTTTTACCCCAAAATCCAATCATGCGCCCTTTCGACCCCTTTGATAAACAAGTCAATATAGATAATCCTTTTGGCTATACGTTTGACCCTAACTATGGTTATGCCCCTTTGCAGGGTAGGCGCATTTTTTTAGGTATGCGTTATCAATTAAATTAATGTGATTTAATATTAAAAAAATTTGAAAAAGTCTAAATTTTCATTTTTAATATATATTTTATAATAAAATAATCAATAAAAAATTGATTACCAATATTTTAAAAAGTCCTCCCCTTTGGGCAGGGTTGATTGGTTCTAAAAATTTTGCTTAGTTTACAAT
>JACCEC010422136.1_pt1 | contig 10525 bp, 18 predicted proteins | sample 7450121 | NCBI WGS metagenome assembly JACCEC01 (sample SAMN15323455, study PRJNA562643) | freshwater metagenome | isolation source: river surface water | place: USA:Blue River Watershed | collected 2017-08-18 | reverse complement strand
TTAGTATACCGTTTCAAGAATGGTATACCCAACCGCGATGTTTTGGAAAAGCTCGGTTATGAATTGATATGTGTGGACAATGTAAGTACAGTTTACAAGTCCTTTAATGATGGCTCAGTGGTTCAATCTAGTATGTACAGCGGTGACTTGGCATTGGATCATATAGCCAACAGTTCTTATCGATATTAAGTGCTTGACAAAGGTAACATTATCGTGTATAATGTTATCTTTACAAAGGAAACTTATGTCAAAATATTTCAACGCCGATCAATTAGCTAAGATGGATCAATACCGTGCTGAAATTTATGCAATACGGGAAAAGATGTTCGCTGAATTCGGCGTTGATCCATTAGATACAGATTCATTAAGTTCTATTGCCATATACAAAATTGTAAAACAATACGATCCTAACTTTAATATCAACTTTGCTCGTAACGGTGAGGATTCAAAATCAGGCAATGTTTTAATAGAACAAAAAGCTACACGGGTCAATCCTAACCCATTAACTGCTACAGGCAGACCTCGAACAGGATACGGTACTGATGCGTCATTCCAATTCCATGCCATGGGTACACTTGAACATCCTCGATATGTTTTTGTCGCACGAAGTGAGGTAGATTTAAGTATTCTACGAATCTACGATATCGGCACAAAAGCAAATTGTGATGTTATTATTAATCATTTGATGGCAGAGCGTAATAAGTGGTTGGCTAGAGGTAAGGCTAACCAAGAACAAATGAAGCGTGATGTAATTGTTATATCGGAGAAGTATATTCTGAGTAACTGCAATTTTGCCACGCAAACTACAATCGACGGTTGTAAAGTTTTTAAAGATTGACTATGGCATAAATACGTGGCCATAGATATAATATAACATGACAAAAAATTTAATTTTTACAGAACAAGACTTTTTAAATCAATTCAACTTACCTACCGTTACCTTTCAAGAATTTTGTGATAAAATTTGTGTGCTAGATGTTATGGATCGTTCGGGTTCATTCGTTGTGCGAAGTGACCTAGATACATTCATAGACCGTGTTAGTAAAAAAGATGATAGAAAACAACGACTGGCACAATATAAACAAAACCTATATAAGATATTAGTTACTGATGCTAAGTCAACTTTAAGTTCTTGGTTTAATAGATATGGTGAATTGAAAGATCCTGTTGATTTTTACTTCAACATACCAAACGCAAACATTCTAAACAATGATATCTTTGCCGGTAGAACTAATAGTAAGTATGGTAAGATTTGTAAAAATATCAACTTTGTAAACTTCTACAATACTAAAAAACTATACACAAACGATAGTGAATACACATTCGGTTTGATGAAAGTTATGTTTGAAGAATTCAAGGTTAGAAACAGTTTAGTTGGTCCTGCATTCTTTGACCATATTTGTAAATACACAGGTGATGCTAGTCAGTTCTGGTTAGACTTTATGATAGGTGCGAACCGTGCTAGTATTTTCAACCCATCAACATATAAAGGAATACTTGAAGAAGTATTCAAAGGTGAAACATTGTTTGCCCCAGTCATGGGTTGGAACGCATATCAGATTGCTTTCTATAACAGTAACTTCAAAAACTTTATAGCAACAGATGTTATACCAGATGTTTTTACTAATGGTCGACTATTGCATAATGAATGGAATCAGTACTCGGATAAAAGTCTATTTGAATTAGGAACAAAGAATGTAGATTTATATTTGTGTCCTAGCGAAGAACTAGACAAGCGACATGGATTCATTAGCAAATATAAAGAACAAGTGGATGCTATCTTATTGAGTCCTCCTTACTTTGATTTAGAAATTTATCCAAGCGATGACCAAAGTTTTACGAATTTCCCGGATTACAATTCATGGCTAAAAGGCTATTGGGAAGAAACAGTAAAACTCTGTGTTGAAGTTATGAAGCCGGATGCTAAGTTTGGGTTTGTTATCAGTAACTATACAAACAGAAATAAGCAGGAAGTACTAATCAGCGAAGATATGCGTGATGTAGTACTAAAGTATCTAAAACTAGATAAGCATTATCGTGTACAATGGAGTGCTATTTCGGGCACTAGACAAGCAAAGAAAACAAGGGCAGGTAACTTTGAGGATCTTTGGGTGTTTACCAAAGGTTGACAATAAACTATTTCGGTGTTAAAATATAGATATTGATTCGAGGATACTGATGAAATATTTTCAAGAAACTACCGACTGGGAAAGCCCAACAGCAGTTAATCATACATACTATTTGAAGGATGACAAATCAAGTATGGTCGGCTATATTAAGCATGGCACCACTGATTTGTTCAAATTCAAGCAGCCTATTACCTTCTATCCTAGAGGTCGCAAGTTTGTAGAATTGAAACGCAAAGGCGAATCAGATAGCGTATATTTCGGTAAAAAAGAAGAACCAAAGAAAGATGTTATCGTTGTAAAAGGTTCTAAGGGTAATAGTTATTTTATCGAGAAAATAGGAAGTAAATACACATGCACTTGTCCTGGATTCAGTTTCAGAGGCAAATGTAAACATGTGGATGAAATGAAATGATTGAACAAATTAAAGCATACAACGGATACGAAAGGGCAATGGGACAGATAAAAATGTCAATATTGTATTTGTACCGTTGCACAAAATGCGGACAAATTAAATTAACATCGGCTGATATCAAAGAACACGATTGTGAAAAGAAAGCCCTAAATGAAAATCGCAATATGCAGTGACCTGCATTTAGAATTCCAAGACATTGAACTATTCAATACAGAGGGTGCAGAAGTACTGATCCTCGGTGGTGACATTATGATTGCTGAGGACTTACATAAGCATCCTAATGACCCTCCAACTGTCACTAGTCCATACGAACCTTACAAAGATTTGGGTGCTCGTCAAATGGCGGCTATCAGATTCCGTGACTTCCTTGCTCGTTGTAGCAAAGAGTTTCCTCATGTTATCTATATCGCAGGTAACCATGAGTTTTATCACGGCAAGTGGAAGGGTAGCATACAGGATTTGCGTGATACATGCAGTGCCTACCCTAATGTTTACTTCCTAGAAAATGATGTTAAAGAGATTGGCGATATCACTTTCGTCGGTGCAACATTATGGACTAACTGTAATAAAGGCGATCCACTGACACTTCATTCGTTAGGTGGAATGATGAACGACTACAAAGTTATCCGTAACGATGAACACGGATATACTAAGTTGCGTCCTGCACATACAATGCATCGTCACCAACAAACTTTAGGGTACTTCAAAACTGTACTAAGTAATATGAAGGAACAAAAAGTTGTTGTGGTGGGTCATCATAGTCCTAGTCACCAAAGTATTGCAGAAGAATACAAACATGACACATTGATGAATGGTGGTTATCACAGTGATTTGAGTGAGTTTATTTTGGATCATCCGCAAATCAAGTTATGGACGCATGGGCATACTCATACTCCATTTGACTATATGATTGGTGAGACTAGAATCGTTTGTAACCCTCGTGGCTACGGTGGCTGGGATCCTCAAGCTGACTTGTTCCAATTAAAATTTTTAGAAATATGACACAACATTTATTCATTATTACTAGTGCTATCAACACTAGATTCGGTGCCTTTTCCAAAGAGGAAAGATTAGAACAAACTATCAAAACTATGGAAAGTGTATTTGAAAAAGTACCTGATGCCAAAATCGGTGTATTTGAATCATCAGGTATTCCTGTCGAAAAGGAAATCATAGATGAACTACACAAATATGCTACATGGGTAGTGAACATGAGCAATGATAAAACATTGAATCATATACAATCCAGTACCGAAAATTGGGACATAGTTAAAAACTTATGTGAGTTAACAGCATTTAATTCTGGTTTGCGAATGCTAGAAGAACAGAATGCGTTGGAAGGCATTGATAGAATTCACAAGTTATCAGGTAGATACTTATTGAATTCTGATTTTCATGCTAAAATGTATGATGAGATTCCAACTAAGATTGCATTAACACCCAAGTATACTTCACAGTTCACAGATATGGATGTACCATACCAATATATGAGTAGACTTTGGTCCTGGCCCATGATGCACCATGAGACTGTTAAAGAGTTTTATGTAAAGGCTATCACTGAGTTTTTGAAGCGTCTTTCAAACGGGAAATATATTGATATTGAGCATTTGTTATATTATTTCCTTCCTCCTGAGCACATTGCGGAAATTAGGAAGATTGGTGTAGAAGGAATGTTAGGACAGAACCGTGCAGAAGTCAACAACTAGAATTGGGCAAATTTTATCACATTTAGCTAAGATAAGTTACCCACATGTATTGCTTATCAGAAAGAATTGTTATACAATCTATGTACGTTGCGATGACAACGAAACATTAAAGGAAAAACAAATGATGACAAAAAGCGAACGCCTAGTTGAGGCACTTAAGAAAGGCGAACAACTAACCGCCGCACAAATCAAAGCACGTTTTGGTATTGCTAACCCAACTGCTACTGTAAGCGATTTGCGCTTGCGTGGTGGTTTTGCAGTTTATGCAAACGAACACAAGGACACAAAAGGCCGTGTCTCTGTTAAGTACCGTTTGGGTAACCCAAGTCGTGAAGTTGTAGCCGCAGGCTATCGTGCTTTGGCACAACAAGCCTAATCTATAAAGGCTTAAGAAAAGGGCAATTCGTTGCCCTTTTTCTGTTTACATAAAAACATTTTGGTGTTATAATATTACTATTAACAAGGAGTAATTGATGGGTTTCTTTCACAATCTTATGAACAAGTTAGGTCGATATCGTTTGATTCCCGATCGCATGACAGGAGAAGATTACTTGCATCGCTACTATCTTTTTCTAAAAGACCGTGCAAAGTTTCCATTCAATGTTACACTTCATAAAATCGTAAAGAGTGATGAGCCTGTATTTCACGACCATCCTTGGCCCTATATGACAATCGTATTGAAGGGTGGTTACTGGGAACATACTCCAGTCTTTAATAATGATGGTAAAAAGTTTGCTGAATACTCTACATGGCGTGGCCCCGGTAGTGTTATCAAGCGTAGTGCAAACGAATATCACTGGCTTGAACTTGATGAAACAGTTGGACCTGCAACTACATTGTTCTTCATGGGACCTCAACAGCGTGATTGGGGCTTCTTAGTGAACAACCGTTTGTGGATGCAATGGGAAGATTATTTGAAACAAAAATTGAAAAAGAAGGTATCAGAATGATTGATTTATTTAAAAAGATTTGGGCAGGCCCCTTTACAGTGAAATCTAGTTTTTTGTTTTTACTGTTTATTGTGTTAGTGTTTTTGTTGGCAGCACCTGGACAAACAATGTTGTTGTTTTCTTTGGTTTTTGCGGTATATAATATCATTGAATGGTTAGCCAAAGAAGATGAATGAAGAACTAAGAGAAATCCTCATCATCTTGCAAGAGGAGTGCAACGAAGTTGCCAAAGAGATTTGTAAGATTATGCGTTATGGGCCTGACCAAATCAAGCCCGGTACAGAAAAAACAAACATTCAACACTTAGAAGGCGAAATCGGTGACTTGGAAGCAATGATTGAATTGCTTACTGACTTGAACATTGGTGTCGGTGCACAAGGTAGATTTGAAGCTAAAATGAAGAAGTTTGAAAAACTCAAACAGTGGTCCAACTTAACTATCAATAAATAATATTATGGAACTCTTTCTTTTCATCTTTTGTATATTTGCCGCAGGATTTGTGGCTGGAAAACTTCATACATATTTTCATGTAGCTAAACTCTTGCGTGATGTTGCGGCTCATGCAGGGATTGATATTGAAAGAGAACTTAAAAAACTAGACGGTGAAGAAGAAAAGCCAGAAAAGCTAGTATACAAATTGATGGTAGAAGAACACGGCGAACTACTATACCTGTTTGACAAAGACACAGACGAATTTATTTGTCAAGGTTCAAGTGTCCAGGAGTTAGCCAAACTTGCACTAGAACGCAAAAAGATTAACTTAGCCGCAGTACTGCATGGTGACAAAGTATTGCAATTTAAAAACGGCGAATCAAAAGAAGTTACAGCATGAAAGTTAACATCGGGAAATTCCCTAAAAAAGGTCATCAACAGATAAGTGTAGAGATTGAACGCCATGATACATGGAACATGGCTTATACACTTGCATATATCATCTATCCAATGCTTCTTAAACTCAAAGAAGAAAAGCAAGGTATTCCCAACGAGTTTGCTAATGCAGGAGGCGAAAAGTGGACAGATCAAATGAGTTTTGAGTTCTACGAAGAATCACATGATTGGGCCTTTGAAGAAAAATGCAAACAGTGGGACATTGTGTTAGAAAAAATGATTTGGTCGTTTGAACAACTACTTGACGATGATTGGGAATCAAAGTATCATCATGGTAAGCATGAAACTGATTGGGTAGAAAGCGATAAGATGTTCCCAAACCCTATTTCAGGTAAGATGGAACCGACTTATCAAATGGTTGATAAGAACCCAGGTGGACATTGGTATGACCATGATGGGCATCTATTACATATAGCCCGTATGCAAGAAGGTTTTGAATTGTTCGGCAAGTACTTTCAAAATCTTTGGGACTAATATGAATCAGTTTCATTTTCAAACAATGAATGCCATGGCTAATATGTTATCCAAAGCAAAGAAAACAATCACACTTGAACAATATGAACAATTCAAAAAAGAGTTTGTGTTTGAGAAATTAAAAGGTAAGAGGATGGGTGAAGCCTTTTGTGAAAAATTTGAGATTAGTGATTACATACTAAGTACTATTACTAGCGAAGAAGAAACAGATTTTCTAATTAAAAACCTAGGTTATATCAAGTGAAAGAAAAATTTATTGACTATTACATGCAAGTTGCCGAACTAACAGGTAAACTTAGCTATGCTGTACGCCGTCAAGTGGGTGCAGTTATTGTCAAAGACAATCGTATTCTCAGTTATGGTTACAATGGTATGCCAAGTGGCTGGCCAAACGAATGTGAATACAAAGAGTACATGGATATCGGTGCAGGTGGTTGGCTCAATCCTGACGAAATTCAGGAACGATGGCCTTTCTCCGAAGAAGTCACAAAGACTACAGATGACGGACAAGAATGGAAACACAATGCTCGTTATCGTTTAGTAACCAAAGATGAAGTGTTACATGCAGAAAGTAACGCAATTGCCAAGGTATCAGGAAGTACAGAATCTAGCGAAGATGCTACATTGTTTGTAACGACTGCACCTTGTATACACTGTGCGAAAATGATTTTTCAATCAGGTATAAAGAATGTCTATTATCGTGATAGCTACCGAGATGATAAAGGCATTGAATTCTTAACAAAGGGTGGCATTAATGTCAACCAATACAATAGTAAGACATGAAGCAGAGGTTCATTTAAGATTCGGTGAACTAGAACCCATGATAGAATGGGTAAAAGACCACTGTACAAATAATTGGAACTATGAAATAATAGAGCAACCCGGTGGTAATATAGGTAGATACAAATTCAACTTTTACTCAGAAGAAGATTATTTTAAATTCATACTTTGGAAACAATGAAACAATATACATTTCACCGTGAAAATAATAAGTTTGATGACATACTAAAAGATCCTGTTATCAAAAAATATATCTGTATGAAGATTCGTTGGAATCAATATTTAAGAATCGCACTAAACGAACATGATGACAAGTTGGGAAGTTACATCACATTAAAGTACGGTGATGAAATGAAACATAATTGTTTAGTCACAGACAGAACCCCTGTACCCTTCGTAGATTATCAACCCAAGGAACCAAAATGGCTGAAGCCCTAGTCTTAACTCTTGTATTATTACAAATCAAGCATTGGTATATTGACTTTGTAAATCAATCTAATATAGAAGTAGCGAGTAAAGGCATCTACGGAGATTTCTATGGAATCATGCATAGTGCTAAACATGGAATAGGCACGATGCTTTGTGTATTGATTGTAGTGTCTCCGGCATATCTATTGTTTGCTATTATTTGTGGTGTAATAGATTTTGTCGTTCATTACCATATTGACTGGATTAAAATGAATTACGGGAATCGTGATATCACAACTCCCGCATTTTGGAATCATTTAGGCTTAGACCAAATGATGCATCAACTTACATATATCTTTATCGTTTACATGATGAGTTGATTATTGGTCAGCTGTATTAGTTGACGGGAACGCTCTTCCTGGACCCCATATAATTCTAACAGCGCCTTGGCCACCTACAGAGTTCCAACCGCCACCGCCTCCTCCGGATGTTCTAGTAACGCCACCGGATCCTGCTCCACCGTTAGTAGCTAAAGTTCCTGTTGTTCCGGCTGCGCCATTAGCTCCTTCACCTAATATACCGACACCACCTCCATCACCTCCATAGCCTTGTGTTCCAGGAGGTTGTAAGGAGCGACCTCCACCTCCACCTCCGCCACCACTACCTGCAGTTGCATTTGCTATTGTAGGGGAGTCTGTTGCACCAGCGCCGCCATTACCGGAATATCCACCCGCTCCGCCGCCACCACTGCCGTTTGGTCCTCCGCCTGTATTTTGACCGCCTTTGCCGCCATTACCACCACCATCACCTACATAAGTTCCACCGGGACCACCACTACCGGCCGTGCCAGAGGTGCCGCCATTGCCTGCAACAGTACTAGTATCAATAAAATAACTACTTCCGGCAACTACAGTATTAAGCGTAGTGTTTAAAAATGTTCTACTTCCAACAACGACTGTGTAGCTTTGTCCGGGTACTACTGTTATATTATTTTTCCAGCCTAGACCACCACCTCCACCACCGCCACCTGATTGTGTACCATAGGCGCCACCACCTGCTCCGGCACCAACACAGACAACACAAACTGAAGTTACACCTGCAGGAGCAATCCAAGAATATGTTCCGGGAGTTGTGTATGCTTGTTGTCCTATAGCACGAATTGTTATAGAATTACTTGGAGAACTTGATAATCCACTACCTATATTATTTGTAGCATATACAGTAAATGTATAACTGGTATCTACTGTTAGTCCAGTAACAGTAATTGTACCGGAACCTGATCTACTTAGTGTTCCTGTAATTCCTCCCGGATTACTTACTGCTGTATATGTTGTAACATCACCTACTGGGGCAGTATTAGAAATAGATGCTGTTCCATTTAAAGTCATAGTCAAATTATTTGTACTATTATCTACTGTAGTACTGCTTTGACATGTAAGTAATGATGTGCTGGTTCCAGTAATAGCAGCTATATTTGTTCCACTACTTTGTGTAGCTCTTAGTGTTGATTCAGGGGTAGTGAACGCTCCAGTGTAAACTGATACTCCTTTGACTATTCTCAAGTTAGAAATTCTACCATTATAAGCGGTTAAACTTCCTTGACTTTGATCTTGGCCAATATAGACAGTTTGTGCTCCACCGGCGTCAAACGCACCCGAGAATGTTAAAGTAGAGCCTTCTTGTACACCATTTAAGTAAAGTCTAAAAGTTGAGGCAGCACGAACTAATGCTACATGATACCATGTTCCATTAGCTATAGTAGTTGTTCCTACTATGCTGCCGCCTCCAGAATTATGATTAAAAATAGCTACTGTTAAAACATTTGGCCAACTTTGGTGCCTATCGTTTATCTGCCATTTATCAGGACCAAAGTTACCATTGGATACTAGAATAGGAGATGAGTTTGTCTTAGCTGTAGTGTTAAACCAAAATTCTATAGTAAAATTTGACGATAATCCTAATGCAGTAGAAGGAGCAGATGACAAATATGAGCCTGCAACACCGGGGAAGTTTGTACTATGTTTGATTTGATTGGCTGATTCTGTATATGAGACTGTAGCTGTTGTGGTAGCAATTGCTGTGGCGGTGCCTATAGTAGGAGCAGTAGGTACGCCGGCTATTGTGGTTGTAATTTGATTACTTGCACTACTTGGATTACTATTGCCTACACTATTTGTTGCATATACTGTAAATGTATAAGAAGTATTGGGGGTTAATCCAGTCACTGTGATAGTACCTGATCCACTTTGAGATAAGGTAGCTGTTATACCTCCCGGACTACTTACCGCAGTATATGATGTGATAGTTGCACCTCCGTTGTTACCCGGTGCAATAAATGATACCGTCGCTGTAGTTGAGCCTGTTGTTGTGGCTGCACCTATATTCGGTGCATCGGGTACAAACGGGGTTGTAGTTATTTGATTACTTGCAGAACTATTACTGCTATTTCCTGCACTATTTGTTGCGTACACAACGAATGTGTAATTTGTGTTAATAGTTAGACCTGTTACTGTAATAGTACCTGATCCACTTTGACTTACAGAACCTATAATATTACCAGGAGTACTTATTGCTGTATATGATGTTATTTCTGAGCCGCCGTTATTATCAGGAGCAGTAAAAGTTATTGTTGCGCTAGTTATACTTGTTGTTGTAGCAGTACCTATAGTCGGTGCGCCAGGTGGTGTGGCTAACACCATGCCACCCGAAATCGTTACTCCACTGAAACTCAAAGGCATTATATATTCTTCTTTCTTTTATAATCTATAATTTTTAATT
>JACCEC010196221.1_pt1 | contig 10527 bp, 7 predicted proteins | sample 7450121 | NCBI WGS metagenome assembly JACCEC01 (sample SAMN15323455, study PRJNA562643) | freshwater metagenome | isolation source: river surface water | place: USA:Blue River Watershed | collected 2017-08-18 | reverse complement strand
CAAGACCCAGTGTGTTCTTGGCCGAAAAACCGAAACGTGCATTTGCTTCGCGCTGCAAGCTGGTCAGATCGAACAGTGCCGGCGCCATCGAGGTGCTTGGTTTGGATTCTTCTGAGACATTGCCGGGCTTGCCGCGGCATGCGGCGACGATGGATTCGGCAGCGGCCTTGCTCCACAGCCGCTCAGCTTTTTACTCTGGATCCGTTTCATCTTTTTTGAACGCGGTATCCAGCCAGCGGCCCTCGTACACACCTGCGGCGCAGACGAACTCGGCGCGCACTTCCCAGAAATCACGGGGCACGAATTGCTTGATCTTCTCTTCGCGCTCGACCACGATGGACAGCGTTGGCGTTTGCACCCGACCGACGGTCGTCAGATAAAAACCACCTTCTTTCGAGTTGAAGGCCGTCATTGCGCGCGTGCCATTGATGCCGATCAGCCAGTCGGCTTCGCTGCGGCAGCGTGCAGCATCAGCCAAAGGCAGCATGTCATGGTCTTCTCGCAGGTGCGCGAATGCATCCCGGATCGCGCCGGGTGTCATGGATTGCAGCCACAGCCGCTTCACCGGTTGTTTGGCTTTTGCGTACTGGACAATCAGCCGGAAGATCAGCTCACCTTCACGCCCGGCGTCACAGGCATTGATGATTTCGCCAACATCTTTGCGCTTGAGCAGTTTATTGAGCAGCTTCAGTCGCGACTCGGTTTTCTGAATCGGGTTCAGCGCGAAGTGCGGCGGAATCATTGGTAAATTGGCAAACGACCATTTGCCGCGTTTGACATCATATTCTTCAGGCGCCGCGATCTCGACCAAATGGCCAATCGCGGACGACAGCACGTAGTCGTCGGACTCGAAGTACTCATCGTGCTTGGTGAAGCCGCCGAGACTCTTCGCAATATCGTTCGCGACAGAGGGCTTCTCAGCAATGATGAGCGTTTTGGTCATGATGTATCCGGATCAGGGGGGACGGCAGATTGCAGGCCTGGTAAAGCCTGGACCCGATTTGCCTCTATATATAAGGACATAACCGGGATCGGGCACTAACTATTTGACAACTTCAGCGTATGTGCGGCCAATGATAAGCGCGTTGTCGCAGACTTCGCAAGCCGGATGCGGTTTGTCAAGCCCTGCCGTGTCCCTCCGGTGCGCCTCGTGGCGAGCTGCACACGGCGGGCAATCAGCTGAAATATTGCTTTTTTGGGAATGATCGCACAGGAATGGGCGCCCCCGGAAAGGGCGCGAAACGACGGCTAGTGATAAACCGGGGGGCCGGCTTCGTCGTCGTCAATGAACAGCTCGTCGAACATCAGGCCGTCGGGTTCTTTGCCCTGGCTCCAGAGCACCATCAGCACGATGACTTTCAGCTTGTCCAGAGAAATCGGGGATTCATTGGTCGCACAGGCACGCTCGATCACGATCTCGCGCTGCAGTGCATTGATGACGTCAGCAGACTCAAGGAATTCGACAAAACCGATGGCGGCGCTGCCCAGAAGTTCGTATTCGCGGTCTGCATAGACACGAAAACCGAACGAGAAAGCGGTCTGCCGCGCCTGCTGGCTGAACATCTCGTTGGTGGTTTCCGCGAGGTCGGTCAGCCACCCGAGCGCTTTCGAGATTTCTTCATCCTCGAAACCTACAGCCGACAGTTTCTTCGCGAGCACTGCCGAATCGGGGCAGGCGTCGGGGCGGTAGTAGGTTTCGTACAGGTAAACGAGGACCTCAAACATATTTGTAATGTAGCCGCAACTGCACGATCGCACAAGCATATCGCGGAAAAAACTATTGCGCTTATTTCGTAATTCGCTGTTTTACGCGCGATTTCTTTCGTTTTTCCTTTTCATTTCATGCAATTAGCGTCGGCAATTGTGTGAGCCAGCTAGTTTTATCGGGCATTTGATTGGTGACAAAATTAATACCGGGCGATTAATCCGGAAATGATTCTGCAGATTGGCCAGCGATTTTTTCGGAAGCAGAATGCGCGACAACCCTCAAGGGCTCTGCCAGCGCTGACGGTTCACGCTAAGCGCCGGTACATGCCGCCAGCGAGCATCTCGATACGGCCTTGCATTTCCAGTTCCAGCAGACCTGCCTGAATTGCCATCATCGGCAGATGGGTTCGCTGCGCGAGTTCGTCGACGGACACGGGATCGTAGCCCGCTGCCTCCAGCAGCGATGCCGGATCAGCGCCAGTGACAGGCGATGTCTCGGTTTGTGTGGGCACTGCAGATTGATGCCAGCGAAGCTCTTCCAGAATGTCTTGCGCAGATTCCACTAGTTTTGCTCCCTGCCGTATCAGCTGATGGCAGCCTTTGGCGAGCGGTGAATGTATTGAGCCGGGAATCGCGAATACCTCGCGGCCTTGCTCCAGTGCGCTGCGGGCAGTGATCAGTGATCCGGATTGGAGCGCAGCTTCAACGACCAGCACGCCCTGGGAGAGTCCGCTGATCAGCCGGTTCCTGCGCGGGAAATTCGCAGCGACAGCGGGTGTGCTCAAGGGATATTCGCTCACCAGGCAGCCTTCGACAGCAATACGGTGTGCGAGTGCCCTGTGTCTGGAGGGATAAACAAGATCGAGTCCAGTCCCCGTGATCGCGATGGTCGAACCGTGTGCTACAACGGCGCTCAGCGCACCTTCGTGTGCGGCGGCATCAATGCCGAGCGCGAGTCCGGAGACGATCGTCAGTCCGGCACGGCTTAGCGCCTGCGCAAAACGTACAGCATTGTTTAGCCCCTGTTGCGTTGCATTGCGGCTGCCAACAATTGCAACCGATGAACGTGACAGCAGTTCCGTGCGCCCTTTCACGTAGAGCACCGGGGGCGGATCGGGGATGCTCAGCAGCGACTGCGGGTAGTCCTCATCGGCATAGGTCAGTATCTGATTGCCGGGCTGGCTGACCCAGGCAAGTGCGGTTTCTATTTGCGCAGAAATAACCTCGCCCGGTGGTCCGCTCAGGGTCAACGCAAGCTTTTCAGGCACGCATTTTTGCAAAGCAGGAAAGCCTGCGGTGAAGATATTTTCGGGCAGACCGAAACGGGTCATCAGCTCGCGCGCTGTTTGCGTGCCGACCCCTTCGGTCAGCGACAGACGAAGCCAATCAGCAAGTCCTTCAGATTCAGTCATTGCGGCAAGGATCATGGCGGAAGAACGATATCGCCGACCGTGACGGTGTCGCGGGAGCGTGTGACCACGGCGAGCGACATGCGATCGGCAACATCAAGCACCAGCAGCAGCGCGACCGGCTGGGGCTCTTCTGGGACGAGGTTGGATTGCGGGGGCTCATCAGCGCGGATTCTAACGTGCCGCGCAACACGGACTACGCTGCCCGCCGACAGTCCATGTTCAGCGCCGCGATTGATGACGACCATGTCGTTCGGACCCGCCCAGCGTCCCTCATGAAGAATGGCAGCAAGTTTTCCGGCTGGGGCTTGGGACGCATGGATTGACGCGGGTGAGCGCGCTGCCTGTGAAACGGGCAACAGCCGGTCACCGGTTTGCAGTTCTGCCTTAGACGAGGTCACTATGAATCGGTGAGACAGTGTGCCGCGCGCCCTGAGCTGCGCACGACCGACATGTTGACTGACCGTGCCCAGTATCTGGTGGCTGTCCGGATCGATGACAGGCATTGATGGCCGAACCACATCGAAGTGAAGCGAGCTTCCCAGCTGGCCGCGAACGAAAATGATGTCGCCTTCTGCCGCAAGTTTTCTGGACTCGGAGATGCCACTGATCACCGGAGCGCCCTCGGACAGCGGCGAGTCGAGTAATCGAATGCGCGAAAGCATGCGCAGAAGCTGACTTGAAATCACGGGGATGGGCGCCCGCTCCAGTGGCTGCGAGCGCAGGGATGGCGACATCCTGAGAGAAAGATAAGGGTAAGCATCGCGTTCAGCTTCGCCCATGCGCAGCAGCTGACTGGAAATCACGGGGATGGGCGCCTGCTCCAGTGCCAGCGAGCGCAGAGATGGCGACAACCGGAAAGAAGGATACAAGTAAGCATCACGCTCAGCTTCGCGCATGTGCAGCACGCCACGTACGCGGTCGAGCAGAATCAGTTGCCCTGGGTAGATCCAATGCGGATCGCGGATGGTGTCCCGGTTGGACCCCCAGACTTGTGGCCAGCACCAGGGATTTTTCAGGAAAACAGAGGCAATGGCCCACAAGGTATCGCCTCGCTGCACATGATGCTGGTCAGGCGCATCGGATGCCCATTCGCAGATGGTCGCTCCCTGAGCGGAAAGTGCGGGCATCTGGGCCAGCAGCATGGCCAGTAGGGCCTTGCAGGCAGCCCGTGCGGTCTGCTGCGCCAGAGTCGCTGTGCTACACTTTTTCATTGCTTGTGTTCCTGTGTTTTTATCCGAGCATTCGCACACGCATTGCCTGTGCGACAGGTGTGCAGTGGAACTTCTCCTGGAAACTGCTGCCGCAGATTCTGGATGAGCCGGTTGTTTTTCCGGATCCGAAACCCGCCTTTTTTTATTCTTGTTGCGCAAAAGCTGTATGGCTCTGCTACCCATTCTTCGCTATCCCGACCCGCGCTTGCACAAGATCGCCAGCCCGGTCACGACATTCGACGAGCGCCTGAAAAAACTGGTCGCTGACATGGCCGAGACCATGTATGACGCACCCGGCATCGGCCTGGCAGCGACCCAGGTCGATGTGCATGAACAGGTGATCGTGATCGACGTCTCCGAGACGCGCGATCAGCTGCAGGTGCTGATCAACCCCGAGATCATCTGGGCCAGCGATGACCGGCAGTTGTATGAAGAGGGCTGCCTCTCGGTCCCCGGCATCTATGACGGAGTTGAGCGCCCATCGTGCGTGCGCGTGCGCTCGCTGGACGTACAGGGTAATCCGCATGAATTCGATGCGGATGGCTTGCTGGCAGTCTGTGTGCAGCATGAGATGGATCACCTGAAAGGCAAGGTCTTCGTCGAGTACCTGTCGCCGCTCAAGCGCAACCGCATCAAGACCAAGCTGCAGAAAGAAGAGCGCGAACTCAAACGCGACAAACACGCGGTTGCTGCCCGCTGATGCGCAGCGGCGTCAGCCGCCGCGCCTATAATCTCTGCATGAAAGTCATTTTCGCCGGTACACCCGAGTTTGCTGCCACTGCGCTGGCCGCACTGCATCAGGCCGGTTTTGAGATTCCTCTGGTGTTGACTCAGCCCGATCGCCCGGCAGGTCGCGGCATGCAACTCCAGCCTTCACCGGTAAAGCAATATGCACTCGCGCATGGCCTGCCGGTTGTGCAACCGGTGTCGCTTCGTCTGAACGGCAAGCATCCTGAAGAAGCCGCTGCAGCGCACTCGTTGCTGAGGAGTACTGAGCATCAGGTGATGGTGGTTGCTGCTTATGGATTGATCCTGCCCGTATCGGTGTTGCAAATCCCTCCGCTGGGCTGCATCAATATTCATGCGTCGCTGTTGCCGCGCTGGCGCGGCGCAGCACCCATACATCGCGCGATCGAAGCAGGTGACCGCGAGACGGGTATCACCATTATGCAAATGGATGAAGGGCTTGATACAGGCCCCATGTTGCTGAAGCAGGCTGAACCTATCGCGGACGATGACACAACGGGCAGTTTGCACGACCGGCTGGCAGCGCTTGGCGGACGCCTGATTGTCGAGGCATTGAATCGCTTGTCCGCAAGCACACTTCACGGGTCTCCACAGCCTTCAGAGGGTGTGACCTACGCTGCGAAGATTTCCAAGGATGAGGCTGTACTGGATTTCCACTTGCCCGCGGAGCAGGTTTTGCGGCGTGTCCAGGCATTTAACCCCTTTCCCGGCGCGCTCGGTCAGATAAACGACGTCGCACTGAAAATCTGGCGTGCTCGCTTGCAAGATGCCTCCGGACAGCCGGGAGAAATACTTGCCGCGGATGCGCAGGGTATTGTGGTTGCGTGTGGTCACGGCGCGCTTCGGCTGCTTGAGCTGCAAAAGCCCGGCGGCAAGCGGCTTTCTGCTGCACAATTCCTGCAGGGATTTCCATTGAAAGCCGGACAAACGTTCCAGCTGGCAGCCTGAATTCCCGTATAATCTGAGGGCGCCGATTTGATTATCCAAGTCAAAACCAGCTTGCGGGCGCGATGAGCGGCAACGTTCTGAATAAATACTGCTAAAGCGGCGCACAGACCCGGCTTCGCTTTGCAGGCCGGGTTTTTTGTTTGCGCAGTTCCTGAATACTTTCCAATGAAACGCGACGCCATTTCCACCACCGAAGCCACCCTGCGATCGCTGCTCGCGCAGCGCATCCTCATCCTCGATGGCGCGATGGGTACCATGATCCAGCGCTACAAGCTCACCGAAGAGGATTATCGTGGCGAGCGCTTCGCGGATTTCTCGGTGCCGGGCAAAGAGCTCTTCGTCAAGGGCAACAACGAACTGCTGACCCTGACGCAGCCTCAGATCATTCGCGAGATTCATGAGCAATATCTGGCCGCTGGCGCTGACCTGATCGAGACCAATACCTTCGGTGCGACCTCGATTGCGCAGGACGACTATCACATGGCGCATCTCGCTTACGAGATGAACCTTGAGGCAGCACGCATTGCCCGTGCCGCCTGCGACCAATACTCGACCACCGACAAGCCGCGTTTCGTTGCCGGCGCGCTGGGCCCGACACCTAAGACGGCTTCAATTTCGCCTGATGTCAACGACCCCGGTGCGCGCAATGTGAGCTTCGATCAGCTGGTGGCTGCCTACCATGAGCAGACACGCGCGCTGGTGGAAGGTGGTGCGGATGTGCTGCTGGTCGAGACGGTGTTCGACACCCTCAACTGCAAGGCTGCGCTGTTCGCCATCGACCAGTTCTTTGAAGAGACGGGGCAGAAGCTGCCGATCATGATCTCCGGCACCGTGACTGATGCGTCGGGTCGTGTGCTCTCAGGGCAGACGGTCACTGCTTTCTGGAATTCGGTACGTCATGCAAAGCCCTTGACGGTTGGGCTGAACTGCGCACTGGGTGCCGCGCTGATGCGTCCCTATGCGGAGGAGCTGTCGAAGATTGCCGAGACCTATGTCTGCATTTATCCAAATGCGGGTTTGCCGAATCCTATGTCAGAGACCGGTTTTGATGAAACACCGGATGTCACTTCGTCATTGCTCAAGGATTTTGCCGAGAGCGGCTTCGTGAATATTGCCGGCGGCTGCTGTGGTACGACACCGGAACATATCAAGGCGATCGCCGACACGGTCAAGAGCATACCGCCGCGCCACATTCCCACGCATTTGCATACGATGCGGCTGTCGGGCCTGGAGCCCTTTACCATCGATGAAGACTCGTTGTTCGTCAACGTTGGTGAGCGTACCAATGTAACGGGATCCAAAGCATTTGCGCGCATGATCCTCAATGAACAGTACGAGGAAGCGCTCGCGGTTGCCCGGCAGCAGGTCGAGAATGGTGCCCAGATCATCGATGTCAACATGGATGAGGCGATGCTGGATTCGCTTGCCGCGATGACACGCTTTCTGCAACTGATCGCAGCCGAGCCCGATATCGCTCGTGTGCCGGTGATGATCGATTCGTCGAAATGGTCGGTGATCGAGGCGGGACTGAAATGCGTGCAGGGCAAGTCCATCGTCAATTCGATCTCGCTGAAAGAAGGCGAAGAAGAATTCCTGCGTCAGGCGACGCTGTGCCGGCGCTATGGCGCGGCCGTCATCGTGATGGCCTTTGATGAAACCGGCCAGGCCGATACTTTTGCCCGCAAGACCGAGATAAGCGCGCGCGCTTACCAGCTCCTGACCGAGAAAATTGGCTTCCCCCCGGAAGACATCATTTTTGATCCAAACATTTTTGCGATTGCGACCGGCATCGATGAACATAATAACTATGCCGTAGATTTCATCGAGGCCACGCGCTGGATACGCGAGAACCTGCCGCATGCGAAAGTGAGCGGCGGCGTATCGAATGTGAGTTTCTCATTCCGCGGCAATGATCCGGCGCGCGAAGCGATCCATACGGTTTTCCTCTATCACGCGATCCGCGCTGGCATGAGCATGGGTATCGTCAATGCCGGCATGATTGGTGTCTACGATGATCTTGATGCCGAGCTGCGCGAGCGTGTCGAAGATGTGGTGCTGAACCGGCGCGACGATGCGACCGAGCGCATGATAGAGATCGCTGCCACCTTGAAGGCCGGGGATAAGAAGGATGAACAAAATCTCGCCTGGCGCGAGGCGCCGGTCGAGAAGCGCCTTTCTCATGCGCTGATCCACGGTATCACGCAATGGATTGTCGACGATACCGAAGAGGCGCGTCAGCAAGTGGCGGCCCGTGGCGGTCGTCCTATCCATGTGATCGAAGGTCCGCTGATGGACGGCATGAATATCGTTGGCGACCTGTTCGGTCAGGGCAAGATGTTCCTGCCGCAGGTGGTGAAGTCGGCGCGCGTGATGAAGCAGGCTGTCGCGCATCTTGTGCCCTTCATTGAAGAAGAAAAGCTGGAAGAAGAGCGCCGCACCGGCAAGGCTGCCAAGCCCAAGGGCAAGATCGTGATCGCGACCGTCAAGGGCGACGTGCACGATATAGGCAAGAACATCGTGTCGGTTGTCCTGCAATGTAATAACTTTGAAGTAGTGAACATGGGTGTGATGGTGCCCTGCTCTGAAATACTTGCAAAAGCCAAGGCAGAAAATGCTGACATCATCGGCCTGTCCGGCCTGATCACCCCTTCGCTGGAAGAAATGGCGCATGTCGCCAAAGAGATGCAGCGCGATCCCCATTTTCGGATGATGAAGATTCCTCTCCTCATCGGCGGTGCGACTACCAGTCGCGCACATACGGCGGTGAAGATCGCGCCGAACTACGAGGGGCCGGTGGTCTATGTGCCTGATGCGTCGCGCTCGGTATCGGTTGCACAATCGCTGCTCACACCCGAGTCGCGCGATCAGTACGTGTCCGACCTGAGCGCGGACTATGAGCGCATCCGTCATCAGCACGCCGGCAAAAAAGCGTTGCCGATGGTGTCGCTCGAGGCCGCGCGCAAAAACAAGATGGCGCTGTCATTCGCAGGCAGCTCGGCACCGCACAAACCGAAAGTGGTGGGTCGCCGTCATTTCCGCAATGTGGATCTGGGTGTGCTCGCGAACTATATCGACTGGGGGCCCTTCTTCCAGACCTGGGATCTGGCGGGCCCCTTCCCGGCAATTCTGACCGATCCGGTGGTAGGCGAATCCGCGAGTAATGTGTACCGCGAAGCGCAGGCGATGCTGAAGAAGATTATCGAAGGCCGATGGCTGACGGCGAATGGCGTGATGGCCATTTTGCCGGCCAACAGTGTCAATGATGATGATATCGAGGTCTATACCGACGAGACGAAAGGCGAGGTGGCATTTACCTATTACGGTCTACGCCAGCAGTCTGAGCGCCCGGTAATCGACGGTGTACGGCGGCCGAATCAGTGCCTCGCCGACTTCATTGCACCCAAATCTTCGGGTGTAACCGACTACATTGGTATGTTCGCCGTGACCGCTGGCATTGGCATCGAAAAGTATGAGAAGCGCTTTGAGGATGCGAATGACGATTATTCATCCATCATGCTCAAGGCGCTGGCTGACCGGCTCGCAGAAGCCTTTGCCGAGTACCTGCATGAGCGTGTGCGCAAGGACCTGTGGGGTTATGCGGCCGATGAACATCTCGACAATACCGCGCTGATTGCGGAGTCGTATCGCGGCATACGTCCTGCGCCAGGCTATCCAGCCTGCCCCGAGCACACGGTGAAGGAAGATGTATTCCGTATTCTCGAATGCGAAGACATCGGCATGAGTCTGACGGAGTCGTACGCGATGTTCCCGGGGGCTTCGGTGTCCGGTTTCTACTTCGCTCACCCGGAATCCAAGTACTTCAATGTCGGAAAGATCAGCGAAGACCAGCTCAAGGATATGGCGGCCCGCCGCAGCGTGAGTATTGAGCAGTTGCAGCGCTGGCTGGCACCCAATCTCTGATGCTTCCGGAATTCACGTCAGCAGCGCGCCGTCGACAAACACTTTCAGCTCGCCGGCGCTGAACGCTTGCCAGGTTTCGTTGGTCGTCAGCGGCTCGGTGACGATCACGGCGACCCGGTCATTTGGTGTCGTGACTTCCGAAAAGTCTACAGTGAGATCCTCATCGGACAGCTTGGCCTGCGCGAACGGATACTGGCGGATGATGTAATGCAGCCGGGTAGAACAATGTGTGTATAAGGCCGAGCCATCGGACAGCATCATGTTGAACACACCGTGCGCAGCAATCTCTGCAGTCAGTATTGCCAGTGCGCCGCGCAGTGCATCAATCGTCGGCGGTGTGTCGCCGAATTGTTCTCTCAGCTGTTGCAGCAAGTAGCAAAACGCCAGCTCGCTGTCGGTGTTGCCTACAGGACGGAAGCTTCCGCTCAGCTCAGGGGAAAAATTCTTCAGATCACCATTGTGGGCGAATACCCAGTACTTTCCCCACAGCTCGCGCACGAAAGGATGGCAGTTTTCCAGCGCGACCTGCCCCTGGGTTGCCTTGCGTATGTGCGAGATTACATTTTTCGATTTGATCGGAT
>JACCEC011291156.1_pt1 | contig 10531 bp, 9 predicted proteins | sample 7450121 | NCBI WGS metagenome assembly JACCEC01 (sample SAMN15323455, study PRJNA562643) | freshwater metagenome | isolation source: river surface water | place: USA:Blue River Watershed | collected 2017-08-18 | reverse complement strand
GCGCTGCAACAATGTTGGGCTTGCCGTTTTTGCGCTGGACCATTGGGGCCATGGCAATTCGGATGGTGAGCCCGGCTATGTGCCATCTTTTTCGATATTTCTGGATGGGATGGCCGCGTTGTTATCGCACGCACGGGCGACATGCCCTGGCCTGCCGCGTGTCCTGATTGGCCATAGCATGGGCGGATTGATTGGCGCGTCGCACCTGCTCACCCATCAGGATGGCTATGCCGCTGCTGTTCTGTCCGGCCCTGCCGTTCAACCGGGCACGCCGCCATCGGCGGCGACCCGCGTCATTGGCCGGCTGTTGTCAAAGCTCGCCCCCCATGCCGGCTTGATCCAGCTGGATGCGACCGCCATCAGCCGCGACCCGGATGTGGTCGCCCGCTATCTGGAGGACCCGCTGGTCCATAAGGGAAAAATGAGCGCACGCATGGCCGCCGAAATGCTGGATGCGATGGAGCATCTTCAGGCCAATGCAGGCCAGATCCGGATTCCATTGCTGATCGCACATGGCAGCGAAGACAAGCTGGCTGCGGCCGAAGGCGGGCGCCGCCTGTCGGACCTGGTGTCATCGACCGACAAGGAATTCCGGCTGCTGAAGGGCATGTATCACGAAATCTTCAATGAACCGGAACGCGATGACGTCATCGACGGCGTTCTGTCATGGATTGATCAGCGCATATCCTGACCCTGCCCCCATTTTATCCATAGGCCATCCCATGAACCTTCTTCTTCTTTTGATCATCCTGATCCTTGCGATCCCGGTTTTGCTCTATGCCTTTGCCCCGGCGGTGCTGTTCCGACAGGTTCAGGCCGCCATCCGCCGCAAAGGACGCCTTGTCCGCAAGACCGTCCGTGTCGGCGATATTGAGTGGCCTTATCTGGAAGGCGGGCCGAAAGATGGTGAAGTTGTCGTTCTGGTCCATGGCTTTGGCGCGGATAAGGACCATTGGTCGATGGCCGCCCCGCATATCACCGATCGCTATCGGCTGATCGCGCCGGACCTGCCCGGATTTGGCGAGAATGATCTGTCCCTGGCCCGCAGCTATCGGATCAAGGCTCAGGCCGACCGTCTGGTGGAATTTCTGGACGCGCTGGGAATCGAAAAATGCCATCTCGGCGGCAACAGCATGGGCGGCTTTATCGCGTTGCAGGCGGCACTCGACCATCCCGACCGTCTGAAGAGCCTGACGCTTGTTAACAATGCCGGCGTTGTCGGCAGTTCCGACAGTGAATTGCAACAGGCCGTGGCTGCGGGCGAAAACCCGCTCGTCATGCGCGAATTGGGGGATGTCGATGGCCTGATGGCCTTTGTCATGCATAAGGCCCGCGCCATTCCCGGCCGGTTTAAGAAGGTGATGTTCCACGAAGCCAAACGGCGTGAAGCCTTGCGCGACAAGTTGTTTGAAGACATCATCCTGGATGCGCTGGAGGCCCCGGCCACAGATCGATTGGGCGAGGTGCAGACCCGCACGCTCATCATCTGGGGCAAGCATGACCGCGTGATTGACGTCAGCTGCGTTCCCGTCCTGGAACAAGGAATTAAGGATGCGCAGGCCGTTGTCTTTGATCATGTCGGCCATTTGCCGATGATGGAGGATCCCGAAGCCTTCGCCAAAGCGCATATCGGGTTTCTGGCCCGCGCCTGACGCACATTTCATACCGTGACCACGGCCATGTGCCGCTGATTGACGGAGCTATCGAATTTTGTATGCCCCGCATACAGAAAAAAGATCAGCGATGGACGGCGCGCAAAGCCCGGTATAGGACGCCATTTTTGATAAGTTGTACGAGGAGAGCAGTATCGTGAAGACGCGCGCCGCAGTTGCCTTTGAAGCCAAGAAACCTCTGGAAATCGTCGAGCTTGATCTGGAAGGCCCCAAGGCTGGGGAAGTCCTTGTTGAGATTATGGCGACAGGCATCTGCCATACCGACGCCTATACTCTGGATGGCTTGGACAGCGAGGGCATTTTCCCAAGCGTGCTCGGCCATGAAGGCGCGGGCATTGTCCGCGAAGTGGGCGCTGGCGTGACCTCTGTAAAGCCGGGTGACCATGTGATCCCGCTCTACACGCCGGAATGCCGCCAGTGTAAGTCATGCCTGTCGGGCAAGACGAACCTGTGCACCGCGATCCGCGCCACACAGGGCCAGGGCCTGATGCCAGACGGCACGTCGCGCTTCTCGTACAAGGGGCAGACCGTTTTTCACTATATGGGCTGCAGCACCTTTTCGAACTTCACGGTCCTGCCAGAAATCGCGGTTGCCAAGATCCGCGAAGACGCCCCCTTCCAGACGAGCTGCTATATTGGCTGCGGCGTGACGACGGGCGTAGGCGCGGTCATCAACACCGCCAAGGTGCAGGTTGGCGACAATGTTGTCGTCTTTGGTCTGGGCGGCATTGGCCTGAACGTCATTCAGGGCGCGCGGCTGGCCGGGGCGAACAAGATCATCGGCGTCGATATCAACCCCGATCGTGAAGACTGGGGCCGCAAATTCGGCATGACCGACTTCCTGAATCCAAAGGGGATGAGCCGCGAAGACGTGGTCGCCAAGATTGTGGCGATGACCGATGGCGGCGCGGACTATACCTTTGACGCCACGGGCAATACCGATGTGATGCGGATCGCGCTTGAGGCCTGCCACCGCGGCTGGGGCACGTCGATCATCATCGGCGTTGCCGAAGCCGGCAAGGAAATCGCCACCCGTCCGTTCCAGCTGGTCACGGGCCGCAACTGGCGCGGCACGGCGTTCGGCGGGGCCAAGGGCCGCACCGATGTGCCCAAGATTGTCGACATGTACATGCAGGGTAAGATTGAGATTGATCCGATGATCACCCACGTCATGGGCCTGGAAGAGATCAATACGGCGTTCGATCTGATGCATGCCGGTAAGTCCATCCGCTCAGTCGTGGTATTCTGATCCCGCGACTCATAACATAAAGGAGAGAAACGCATGTTCAGTCACATCATGCTGGGTGCCAATGACATTGCGGCATCGAAGAAGTTTTACGATGCCGTGCTTGGTGCCCTTGGCGTTGCCCCGGGTACGCAAGACGACAAGGGCCGCGTCTTTTACATGACGCCAACGGGCATTTTTGCGATTTCGCAGCCGATCAACGGCGAACCCGCCTGTGGCGCCAATGGCGGCACGATCGGCTTTGCGGTCGACAGCCCCGAACAGGCCGATGCCTGGCACGCCGCGGGCGTCGCCAATGGCGGCACAAGCTGTGAAGATCCGCCGGGCATTCGTGAAGGTGCCATGGGCGCGCTTTACCTCGCCTATCTGCGCGATCCCGCCGGCAACAAGATCTGCGCCCTGAAGCGCATGTAGCAGGTTAGGCGGGGCGCATGCCCCGCCTGCCCTTCCCCCCAGAGAGGACAGTCATGTTTACCCATATCTGCGTCAGCGCCCAAAATCTGGACGATTCCAAGACATTCTATGATGCCGCATTGGGCGCGCTGGGCATTGCCAGCATTGGCAAGGTCAACGACCGCACCTGCGTTTATGCGACGCCTGCCGGCAAGCTTTTGGTGATGACGCCCGCGGATGGCAATGCGGCCACCCATAGCAATGGCGGTACCATTGGCTTTCAGGCCAAGGACAAGGCCGCTGTCGACGCCTTCCATGCCGCTGGCCTGGCCAATGGCGGGTCGGATGAAGGTGCCCCTGGCCATCGTGCCGGCGCGCCGGGCAACCCCTATGGCGCCTATCTGCGCGACCCTGTTGGCAACAAGATCTGCGCCTTCGCGCCGCCGGAAGCCTGATCCTATGGCCCTCGCTGATATTCTGGACCGACATAAAGGGCGTGAAGGCCCCTTGCTGCCGATCTTGCACGATGTGCAGGCGGAGTTCGGCTATGTCAGCGAGGACGCCATTCGGGACATTGCCGATGCCCTGAACCTGACCCGGGCCGAGGTGCATGGTGTTGTCAGCTTCTATCATGATTTTCGGACCACGCCCGAGGCACGGCCCATTTTGAAACTGTGCCGGGCAGAGGCCTGTCAGGCGCGTGGTGTCGAAGCGATTGCCGCCGATCTGCCCGCCGACAATCGGGTGAAGATTGAAACGGTCTATTGCCTTGGCCTGTGTTCGGTTGGCCCTGCGGCCATGTCCGGCACGACGGTCCATGCCCGTCTGGACAGCAACAAGCTGAAAGCGTTGGTGGCCAGCCTATGATCGTACGCATTTCTGATGATGCGCTCGCGCTGGCGTGCGGCGCCGATGCCGTGGCGGACGCCTTTGCCAAAGCGGGGGCGACTGTTGAGCGGACCTCGTCCTGGGGCATGCACTGGCTTGAGCCGCTGGTCGAGATTGATGGCGTGGGCTATGGCCCCGTCGCGCCCGAAGATGTGCGCCCGATCCTTGATGGTGTTGCCGATCTTTTGTGTATCGGGCGCATTGCCGACCACCCCTTTATTGCCCGGCAACAGCGGCTGACCTTTGCGCGCGCTGGCCTGACCCGCCCCTTAAGCCTTGATGATTATGCCGCAACTGGTGGGTGGCAAGGCCTTGCCAAAGCCCGCGAACTGGGCCCGGTTGCAACCATCGATGCGATGATTGCCTCTGGCCTGCGCGGCCGCGGCGGCGCGGGCTTTCCTGCCGGCATCAAATGGCGCACCGTGGCCGAGGCCAAGGCTGCGCAGAAATATATCGTCTGCAACGCCGATGAAGGCGATAGCGGGACCTTTGCCGACCGCATGGCGATGGAGGGTGACCCCTTTCAGCTGATCGAAGGCATGGCGATTGCCGGCCTCGCCGTCGGGGCCACCAAGGGCTATGTCTATATCCGGTCGGAATATCCGCACGCGATTGCCAAAATGGAGGCCGCCGTCCGCGCCTGCGCGCATCTGATTGCGCCTTTTGATGTTGAAATCCGCGTTGGTGCAGGCGCCTATGTCTGCGGTGAAGAAACCTCGCTTTTGAATTCGCTGGAAGGCAAGCGTGGCGAAGTGCGGGCCAAACCGCCCCTGCCCGCCCTGGAAGGCCTGTTCGGCCAGCCAACGGTCGTCAACAACGTCCTGACATTGACCACGGTGCCTTGGATCATGGCGCATGGTGCAGAGGCCTATGCCGCTTATGGCATGGGCCGATCACGCGGGACGATGCCGATTCAGATTGCCGGGAATGTCATGTTTGGCGGACTGTTTGAAACCGCCTTTGGCATCAGCTTGGGCGAATTGGTGACGGACATTGGCGGCGGCACAGCCTCTGGCCGCCCGGTGCGCGCGGTGCAGGTTGGTGGCCCACTGGGTGCCTATCATCCGCCCAGCCAATTCGACACGCCCTTTGATTATGAAAGCTTTACCGCGATTGACGGCCTGATCGGTCATGGCGGGCTGGTGATCTTTGATGAAACGGTGGACATGGCACGCCAAGCCCGTTTTGCCATGGAATTCTGCGCCGCTGAAAGCTGCGGCAAATGCACGCCCTGCCGCCTTGGCTCGACCCGCGGGCTTGAGACGCTGGATCGCGTTTTGGCGGGTGACAAACCCACCGAAAACCTCGCCCTGATCGAAGATTTGTGCGATACCATGAAATTCGGATCGCTGTGTGCACTGGGCGGCTTTACGCCCTATCCCGTGCTTTCTGCGATCCATCATTTCCCGGAAGATTTTCAGGGACGGACACGGTCATGACCTACCAGCCACAAAGCGATTTCGGAACCCCCGCCTCTCGTTCAGACGAGACGGTCACGCTGACGATTGACGGGCGCGCCGTCTCTGTCCCGGCAGGCACATCGGTCATGCGCGCGGCGGCAGAACAAGGCACGTCGATCCCCAAATTATGCGCAACGGACAGCCTGTCATCCTTTGGATCATGCCGGCTGTGCCTGGTTGAAATTGACGGCCGCCGTGGCACGCCGGCCAGCTGCACCACGCCTGTGGAACCCGGCATGGTTGTCCATACCCAGACGCCGCGTCTGCAAAAGCTCCGCAAGGGCGTGATGGAGCTTTACATTTCTGACCATCCGCTCGACTGCCTGACCTGTGCGGCCAATGGCGATTGCGAGCTTCAGGATCAGGCGGGCGCCGTTGGCCTGCGCGATGTGCGCTATGCAGCAGACGCGACCCATCTGGGCCAAGCCAAGGACCAGTCCAACCCCTATTTCGATTTTGATCCGTCCAAATGCATCGTCTGTTCGCGCTGCGTGCGCGCCTGTGATGAGGTGCAGGGCACCCTTGCCCTGACCGTTCAGGGCCGCGGTTTTGGATCAAAGATTTCTGCCGGCCTTGCCAGCGATAATTTCCTGGGATCGGAATGCGTGTCATGCGGGGCCTGCGTTCAGGCCTGCCCAACCGCGACGCTTGTTGAGAAAAAGGTCGTTGAGATCGGGACGCCCGAACGCGCCGTTGTCACCACCTGCGCCTATTGCGGGGTGGGCTGCACCTTCAGGGCCGAAATGCGCGGTGAACAGCTGGTGCGCATGGTGCCGTGGAAAGACGGCAAGGCCAATCGCGGCCATAGCTGCGTCAAGGGGCGCTTTGCCTGGGGTTATGCCCAGCATCAGGAACGCATTTTAAAGCCCATGATCCGCAGCTCAATTGAGGAGCCGTGGCGCGAAGTCAGCTGGGCCGATGCCCTGAGCTATGCGGCGTCCGAATTGAAACGGATCAGCGCCAAATATGGCAAGCAGGCGCTGGGCGGGATCACGTCATCGCGCTGCACCAATGAAGAAACATTCCTTGTCCAAAAGCTGATCCGCGCGGGCTTTGGCAACAACAATGTCGATACCTGCGCCCGCGTCTGCCATTCCCCCACGGGCTATGGCCTGAAGACGACATTTGGCACGTCCGCCGGAACGCAAGATTTTGACAGCGTGGAGGATTCCGACGTCATTCTGGTGATCGGCGCCAACCCGACCGACGGCCACCCTGTATTTGCCAGCCGGATGAAGCGCCGGTTGCGCAAGGGCGCCAAGCTGATCGTCGTTGACCCCCGCCGGACCGACCTTGTCCGGTCCCCGCATATTGAGGCCGATCATCATCTCGCGCTGCGTCCCGGTACCAATGTCGCCGTTTTGACGGCCATGGCGCACACCATCGTGACAGAGGGTCTGGTTGACGAAGCCTTTGTCAAAGAGCGCTGCGACTGGGATGAATATCAGGATTGGGCGGCCTTTGTCGGCCAGGATCAGAACAGCCCCGAGGCGCTGGAATCCATCACACAGGTCCCCGCAGCGGATCTGCGCGCCGCAGCCCGGCTCTATGCCACGGGCGGCAATGGCGCGATTTATTATGGCCTGGGGGTGACCGAGCATTCGCAAGGGTCCTCAACCGTTATGGCGATTGCGAACCTGGCCATGGCGACCGGCAATATCGGCCGGCGCGGCGTGGGCGTAAACCCGCTGCGCGGGCAGAATAATGTGCAGGGCGCCTGCGATATGGGCAGCTTCCCGCACGAATTATCCGGCTATCGCCATATTTCGGACGGCGAAACCCGCCGCCTGTTTGAACGCGAATGGGGCGTGCCGCTGGATCCTGAGCCGGGTCTTCGTATTCCCAATATGCTTGATGCCGCGACCGACGGGGTGTTCAAAGCCATTTACATTCAGGGCGAAGACATTCTTCAGTCCGATCCGAATACGCATCATGTGGCCGCAGGGCTTGCCGCGATGGAATGTGTGATTGTGCATGACCTGTTTCTCAACGAAACGGCGAATTACGCGCATATCTTCCTGCCCGGATCGACCTTTTTGGAAAAGAACGGGACCTTTACCAACGCAGAACGCCGGATTCAGCCGGTGCGCAAGGTGATGTCGCCGCTGAACGGTTATGAAGACTGGGAAGTCACGCAAAAGCTGGCACAGGCCATGGGCCTGAACTGGGCCTATACCCATCCTTCAGAAATCATGGATGAAATCGCGCGCCTGACGCCCAGCTTTGCCGGGGTCAGCTTTGATCGGCTGGACCGTGAAGGCTCATTGCAATGGCCGGTCAACGAAAAGGCCCCCGATGGATCCCCCATCATGCATGTCGATGGCTTTGTGCGCGGCAAGGGCAAGTTTGTGGTGACGGACTATGTCCCCACCGATGAAAAAACCGGGCCCCGCTTCCCATTATTGCTGACGACAGGCCGTATTCTGAGCCAATATAATGTCGGGGCGCAGACTCGCCGGACCGATAACGTCATCTGGCATGAAGAAGATGTGCTGGAAATCCACCCCGTTGATGCGGAAGACCGTGGCGTCAAGACCGGGGATTGGATCCGCCTGGCGAGCCGCGCGGGCGAAACAACGCTGCGCGCTACTGTGACGGACCGTGTGGCGCCCGGCGTTGTCTACACCACCTTCCACCATCCGCTGACACAGGCCAATGTTGTCACCACCGATTATTCGGACTGGGCGACCAATTGCCCCGAATATAAGGTGACGGCGGTCCAGGTGACGCCGTCCAATGGCCCGACCGAATGGCAGGAAGATTATGTGGCGTTGCAGCGCAGTTCTCGCCGCATTGCACCCGCCGAGGCCGCTGAATGAGCAGCACGATCGATAATCTGATCCGCATGGTGAACCAGATCGCGGCGAATATGGGGCATGAAGACGATGCGCCTGCCGCGATTGCGGAGCATATCCGCCTGTTCTGGGACCCCCGGATGAAGCAGATGATCCTGGCGCATGACGGATCTGGGCTAAGCGATCGTGCCGCGGCGGCGATTGCGCGCTTAAAGACGGCGGCGTGACGAGAGAGCGCCTCTACCACGTCACCCGCATCGCGCCGGACGGGCGCAGCCCCGCCGAACGAAGCCTGCCGGTCGAAGCGCCCATTGCGATCGAATATAATGGCATCGGCTATGCCGTGATGATGGCAACGCCCGATCATCTGGATGATTTTGTGACCGGATTCACCTTGTCGGAAGGTCTTGTCACGCGCGCGGATGAAATTGACGGCATCGACATTCACGCAACCGATAAAGGCTGGATTGCGCGGGCGACGCTGGCTGATGACCGGCTGGCCCCGTTGATGGACCGGGTCCGGGTGCGGGTCTCTGAAAGCAGTTGCGGCCTGTGTGGCATGGACAATCTGGACCAGATTGCTCGGCCCCTTCCCCCGATGACGGCGCACATCACCGTCTCCGATACAGCGGTGTTCGCGGCATTGGCCGGATTGCGGGCCCACCAACCGCTGAGCGCAGCGACCGGTGGCGCGCATGTTGCGGCCTTTTGCGCCCCAGACGGACGCATCCTTGCCGCACGCGAGGATGTGGGGCGCCATTGCGCACTCGACAAGCTGATCGGCGCGCTGGCCCGATCTGGCCTGTCGCCAGCCGATGGGTTTTTCTTGCTGTCCTCACGGTGCAGCTATGAACTGGTTGAAAAGACCGTGATCGCGGGATGTTCGCTGCTTGTGACCATTTCAACCGCGACGACATTGGCCGCCGATCGGGCGGCGGCGGCGGGCCTAAAGTTGATTGCGCTCGCCCGGCCAGATGCCATGCTGGACATCTCTGGCCCGCGCTAACGGGGAGCCGCAGCACCCGTATTTTCGACCAATTCAGCCGAACGCCTTGATGTTGGCGGGGTATCCCGACCTGAACCATCGCACAGCTTGCCCTCACAGGGCCTTCGCCGCCATCAGGTGCCTCCCAATTCGGGGTTTCCAGGAGATGTGAATGCGGGGCATGAACGCCGCAGCGACGCGTAATATTGCCATTGTTGGCGCGGGCATATCTGGCCTCGCCTGTGCAAAGGCACTTACGCGCGACGGACATCAGGTGACCTTGTTTGACAAGGGACGCGGCCCCGGCGGCCGCATGTCCACCCGCCGTTTCCAAACGCCTTTGGGCGAAGCCATTGCGGATCATGGGGCGCAATATTTCACTGCCCGTGACCCGCGCTTTCGTGCCGAGGTGGAGGATTGGGCTGCCAAGGGCGTGGCCGCGCGTTGGCCGCAAATTTCCGAGGATGCATGGATCGGGACGCCGACCATGAATATCGTCGTTCGGCACATGGCCAGCCCATTGAATGTCCATTGGAACAGCCGGGTTGAAGCGATCACGCGCCAAGGCACGCAATGGGCGCTGGCCGGTTCGGTGGATGGCGACGCGCTGTTTGACGCCGTTGTGCTGGCCATTCCGTCGGAACAGGCGCTGACCTTTTTGGCGCAGCATGATTTTGAGATGGCCCGACAGGCCATGTTCGCCCGTTTTCAGCCCTGCTGGACCGCCCTTTTCGCCTTTGAGCATCCCTTGCCCACGGCCGAGAATATTGTGCGGGATATGGGTGATATTGGCTGGGCCGCGCGCGAAACGGCAAAGCCCGGGCGCAGCGGCATTGAAACTTGGGTGGTGCAGGCCAATGCCTCTTGGTCTGCCGAGCATCTGGAAGATGCCCCAGACGCGGTTGCCGATCATCTGTTGCGCGCACTGGCCGTTGAACTGGGCCTGCCTGCACCTGTACCCGTTGCGCAGACCACGCATCGCTGGCGCTATGCCATGTCGTCGGGCCTTGGCGCCGGCGCCCTGTGGAACCCGGCGCTGCAACTGGGCGCGTGCGGCGACTGGTTGCTTGGCCCGCGCATCGAATGCGCCT
>JACCEC010237672.1_pt1 | contig 10532 bp, 8 predicted proteins | sample 7450121 | NCBI WGS metagenome assembly JACCEC01 (sample SAMN15323455, study PRJNA562643) | freshwater metagenome | isolation source: river surface water | place: USA:Blue River Watershed | collected 2017-08-18 | reverse complement strand
GCTCCAGAGACCTCCATCACCCTATCCACCCGTGCCGCAGGTGTGGACTGGTCGATTGGCACATACGGGCGCCCGGTTTTGACCGCGGCCAGAAAAGTCACAAGCATCTCGGGTTCTTTGTGCCCGAGGATCGCCACGGGACAGCGCTTCTCACCAAGTTCAGCATCCAGCCAAAGCGCCAGCGCGTCGGATCTTGCCGCAAGCTCGGCGTAGGTGATTTGCCGAGCATCGCTAATGTGGGCCGCTTTCTGGGGGGTGTTTCGAACATGCCCGGCGAATTGATCTAGGAGGTGCATGAACTAAGAATCCGAAAGCTAAGCACAAACTCAAGCACGCAAAAGCGGCACCCGCGGCACCCATCGATCAAACTTTGGCGCTGGACGCTAAGCCACCGGACTCGGGGGATTTGCGGGGGAAAAAAGCACAGGCCAAAGCGCGCGCCGCAAGAGTTTCCAGCTGCTTTGCATTAAAACTCTGACTGCAATGTTTTTACATTCAAATGCAAGCCTGCGAACATGTCCCTGCAGCCGTTTCCTTGCCAGACCTTCTGGGTTGCCTCCGCAAACTCGACCGCAGAACAGAGTGGTGCCGGAAGAGGAGATCAAGGAGGCGGGGAAGTAAGGTGTTGATGCGATCAGGGGTTTTCCGATTGGATGACAACCCGCACCGGCCCCGGACGACGCGGAGCGCAACCTCGCCACTTTCCATAGACACTCCACCAATGAAATTATTTATTCCAGGCCCCGTCCAGGTTTCAGACAAAACCTTCGCAGCATTCTGCAAACCAATGATGGGGCACCGGAGCGGGGACTTTAAGAAACTCTACGGTGGCATCCAACCGCGACTTAAGGAGCTATTCCAAACGAGCCAGCCCGTGTTTCTTTCCACCTCCTCGGCGTGGGGAGTCATGGAAGGGGCCATCCGGAATCTGGTTGGCAGGGGCAAGGTCCTCAACTGCATGTGCGGGGCTTTTTCGGACAAGTGGCTGGATGTTTCCAAGCGCTGCGGCAAGGAGGCAGTCGCCCTGCAGGTGGAATGGGGCCAGCCCATCCGGGGTGAACAGATCCGCCAGCACTTGAAATTGGGGGGATTCGACGCGGTGACACTCATCCACAATGAAACCTCGACGGGAGTCATGTCCCCCATCGCAGAAATCGCCGAGGTGATGCGAGAGTTTCCAGAGGTGCAGCTCATCGTCGACAGCGTGTCCTCGTTTTCGGTTGTGCCGATTGCAATGGATGAACTGGGGATCGACGTTCTGCTGACGGGCTCACAAAAGGCGCTTGCGCTGCCGCCAGGGCTCGCGCTTTTCGCAGCCAGCAAGAAGGCCATGGAACGCGCCGCATCAAACGAGGGACGCGGGTACTACTTTGATTTCATTGAATTTCAAAAAAACCAGGCGGAAGACATGACGCCATCGACCCCGTCGATTTCACACATTTACGCCCTTGCCTCGAAACTTGAGGATATTTTCAGCGAGGGAATCGCCGCGCGCCACCAGCGGCATGCGGCGACGAACGCGCTGGTGCATCAGTGGGTGCGAGACAGGGGATTTGAATTCTTCGCACCGGAAGGCTATCGCTCCAAGTCACTCACCTGCGTCGCGAACAACCGGAATATCGATGTCGCGGCGATGCTCGCGACGCTAAAATCCAACAGCGGGTTCATCATCGACGGCGGCTATGGAAAAATTAAGGGCAAGACATTCCGTCTCTCAAACATGGGGGATGAAACCCTGGAGAGCGTCGGAGAGCTTTTGGCTCAACTGGACAAAGCGCTTACCGCATAAAAAATTCTTCAACAACAATACCGGCGCGTAGCCACATCGGCGAACGCCCGAAAAAACAACCAATCCAGAACCACACATCATGTCCGTACTCGTAGGAAAAACAGCCCCCGACTTCAGCGCCGCAGCGGTAATCAACGGAAGAGAACTCGTATCGGGATTCACGCTCAGCCAGTTTCAGGGAAAGAAAAACGTCGTTCTCTTCTTTTACCCGAAAGACTTCACCTTCGTGTGCCCGACCGAGCTTCACGCATTCCAGGAGAAACTCGCGGAGTTTGAAAAGCGCGACACTGCAGTCGTAGGCGTATCGACCGACACCGAGCAATGCCATTGGGCCTGGCTGCAAACCCCGAAAAACCACGGTGGCATTCAAGGGGTCAAATACCCCCTTGTGGCAGACTCGAACAAAACCATTTCCTCGGCCTACGATGTTCTCAACGGAGAGTTCGGCGTGGACGACGACGGGAATCTTTCCGCATCGAGCGAAATGATCGCCTACCGCGGGCTCTTTCTCATCGATAAGAAAGGAGTGGTGAGGCACCAGTTGGTGAACGACCTGCCGCTCGGCCGCAACGTGGACGAGGCGCTCCGGATGGTGGATGCCCTGACATTTTTCGAAACGAATGGAGAGGTATGTCCAGCGAACTGGTCCGCCGGCAAAGACGGAATGAAGGCCGACTTTAAAGGCGTCGCTGAGTACCTTTCAAAACACTAGCGCTCACCGCGTGAGCGAGGAGCGATTCCCGAGGTGATCATTACTCCTTTTGCTCAAACCTCCTCAGCACCTTCCGGAATCACTCCGGACGAAGTCAATCGCCTCATTGCGGGTGCCTTTCCCGCGGATTCGTTCCGCGGGAAAAAGCTCCTCTTAATCGTCCCGGACTCGACGCGAACCTGCCCAGTCGGGCTGCTCTTTCGCGTCCTGCACGCCCAGTTGGGCCGGTCCGCCAAGCGCATGGATGTGATAATCGCTCTGGGCACGCATCAGGCGATGAGCGAAGAGGCCATCTGCGCGCGCCTCGAAATCACGCTCGAGGAGCGCAGGACGCGCTACGCGAGCGTGGAATTTCACAACCACGAATGGGACAACCCGGACGCCCTCCGGCGGATCGGGGTCATCGGCCGCGAGGAGATCGAGGAGCTCAGCGGCGGCCTCTTCGGCATGGACGTGCCGGTGGACGTCAACGCGAAGGTGCTTGATTACGACCACTTGATCATCTGCGGACCCGTCTTTCCGCATGAGGTGGTGGGGTTTTCAGGCGGGAACAAATACCTGTTCCCAGGCGTGAGCGGGCCGGAAATTCTGGACTTTTTCCACTGGCTCGGCGCGGTGGTGACCAATCCGATGATCATCGGAAACAAATGGACTCCGGTGCGGAAGGTGGTCGACCGTGCGGCGGGCATGGTGGAGGTGCCCAAGAGCTGCCTTGCGATGGTGGTGCATGAGGGAAATCTTGCGGGATTGTTTGGCGGAACTCCCGAGAGTGCATGGGATCAGGCGAGTGAGCTATCCGGAAGGCTTCACATTGAGACACGAGAAAAACCATTCCACACAGTACTTTCCTGCGCCCCAATGATGTACGATGAGATTTGGGTCGGCGCGAAATGCATGTACAAGCTCGAGCCGGTGGTTGCAGACGGAGGCGAATTGATTGTCTACGCACCCCACATCCGCGAGATTTCAGCCACCCATGGGCGTCACATTCGCGAGTTGGGCTACCACTGCCGTGACTTCTTTCTCAAACAATGGGAGCGCTACAAGAACTTTCCTTGGGGCGTGATGGCACATTGCGCGCATCTGCGAGGCATCGGCACATTCGAAAACGGACAGGAAAAATGCCGTATCCAAGTTACTCTTGCTACCGGCATTCCCAAGGAAGTCTGCGAATCGGTCAACCTCCAGTATAGGGATCCGCGGAACATCCACGTTGAAGACTACATGGACCGCGCAGACGAGGGCATTCTCCATGTTCCAAGGGCTGGGGAAAAACTCTTCCAGCTGCGGACCCGTCCCGCATGGGCGCGGGAATTCTAAGGCGATACTTGAGACTGAGGCATCCGGTTTCGGTTTGATGTAACGGCTCCCCTGCCCTGATAAGGACGCGCATCAGGATTTCCACGGATCAATAGGATCAGGCGCCCACGCGCGACTCTGTGTACAAGCCACCGCGCCGAGCACAGGGGCGCCCCTGCTTGCAGACGGGCTGATTGTGAGTACCAGTGCCTCATGGACATGAAGCGACCCGTATCAGGAAAAATTCTTTTAGGTTCCAAAGGGCTGGGTGTTGCAGACCCCGATCTCCTCAAAAAACGCGCTTTTGAAATTGCGCAGATCCAAGAACGCTCAAGCCCGGACGCGAACGACTGGGAGGAGGCCAGTCGGGAATTGCACGGCCACCGCTTTCCCGAGGGAACTGGGGCTGAAAACGCGCGGATGGAAGTGGAAGGGGACGGGGTGAGCGGCATCCACGCGCGGCTGCGGCCTGAGGATGAAGTGAACATTGTCGAGGAATTGGTGCGGGAGGGAATGGAGGAAGCCGAGCACGAACGCATGCTGCTTGGTCACACTCCAAACTCGACGGAAGATAACGAGGGCGTGGAGGAGTAGGAGAGCCCGTCGGCCGAGTCCAAGCGCGTGCCGCCTATATGCAGGAGCTCAGCGGGAACGCGCCTCCGCAACCTCGCAAACCACGGTGTATTCCCTGGCATCACGCACAATGGTGAGCTTCACGCGGCTGCCGGGTGCAACATCGGCGAGGGCTTTTGGAAGAGCAGCTGAATTCTCAAGGATGACCCCGTTCAAGCCGGCGATCACGTCACCCGGCTGGAGTCCGGATTTTTCCGCAGGCGAACCTGGCAGCACCTGAGTGATCATTCCTCCCACCGGAGCGCGCAAGCCGAGCTGGCGGGCGAGTTCGGGGGTGAGCGCCATCGTGGAGACGCCGAGCGTTTGCCTCTGCACCCGGCCGGTGCGCAGGATGCTTTCCATGGATTGTTTTGCAACGTTTGCCGGAATGGCAAAAGAAATGCCCAGCCATGTGCCGGTGTTCGCGGAGTAAATCGCGCTATTGATGCCAATGACTTCACCCCGAAAATTCAACAGCGGCCCTCCCGAATTACCCTGGTTCACAGCGGCATCGGTCTGCAGGAACTCCACGCCGCTGTCGCGCACAGCCCGCCCTTTCGCGCTCACGATCCCCTGGGTGACGGTTTCCTGAAACCCAAAGGGATTGCCCACCGCGAGGACCGGCTGCCCTACGCGCACGAGATCCGAGTCTCCAAAGTTGAGTGCAGCAACGGGGCCTTTAATCTTGAGCACCGCAATGTCGGTTCCCTGGTCACTGCCGACCAAGTCTGCGTGCTCGATTCGACCGTCGCTAAGCTGAACCTGGATTTCTGACATCCCAGAGATTACGTGATGGTTTGTGAGAATGTATCCCTCCGAGGAAACAATCACGCCAGAGCCCAGCCCCGTTTTGGTTTGCTCCACAACACGCTCGCGCGGACCAAAAATCAAATCGAACGCATCCAGCACATACGGGACACGCTGCTTGATTTTGGTCTGAGTTGTGATGCTCACTACGGCTGGAACCACCGATTTCACAAGCTCCGTGTAATCGGTCTCAAGCGCCGCAAGCGCAGGGAATCGACCGACTGCAACGGGGGAAGGGACAGCCCCCGCGGAAGGCAAGGGGGAAGCCACCTTGGAATCAGAAGAGCTACGAGAATGTTGAAAGGGACGGAGTTGGGCCCAGCCGAACATCCCGATTAATACAACCAACCAAAGGAACACCCACTTTCTAGGCATAACAGTAGGGGGAGGCTACGCAGGACACGAGGCTCTGTCTAAAACAACCTTCTTGCGGACAAAACCGATCACCAAAAAAGTTTACCGGCGCAAGGCTCTGGCGGGCATTTCCACCGCAACTTGAATTTCATCCGAAGAAACCTTCCCCGAGGGATTGCTGACAACCACCCGGTATTTTCCCGCCTGTAAGGGACTGGCTCTCGCAACCTGAAACGACGGGTTCGCTCCACGTTGGACAGACCGGCCGTCTTTAAACCACTCGTAAGACAGGGGCCACTGGCCGAAAGACTGGACAGTCAAAATCATTGGCTGGCCGCCCTTAAGCCCCACCGGAGCAACTGGAAATTGAACGATTTCCGGGGCCAGCGGGGCGTTGACGATTGCTCTGGAGGTGACAGAACCAAATTCGTTGCTCGCCTCCAACTCGTAAACACCGATGTCTGCACCGCCCATACCCCTAACTGAAAGAGTTTCAGAAGTCGCTCCGGCAACCACGCGGTTTGGTGACGCAATGTTCGCAAGGGGAACACCATTCACTCTCCAAATGTATCGGGTCGCATCAGTCACCGTCGCCGACAAAGTGAGGTCGCGCACACCCTTCGGTAACCGGACCAGCCGATCGAGGCCCCGCGCGATCACTGGTGGCTTGCCAACTTTGATCCCGTAAACCCAAGCGCGATCCTTGCCACCCGAAAGAACCTCGTCTTTGGAATACCGAAACTCCACGGCGGACGCGCCCCTCGGGAGCTTTATTCTGCGCTGTTCCCAAGAGGACTCTCCGCTCAGTTGAACAATTCCGCGTGCAACGGGATCCACAACGCCCCTTCCGTTTAACAGCAATCTCACACCGTCATTTCTCGGCTCGCTCGAAACCTTCCACCAAAAACTTAGAACCCCCGGTCCATTCACTGAAAACTGCAGGGAACTTGATTGGTTATCGCCAATCCTCCCACTGGCGGCAACAGGTCCTTGCTGGTCACCCGCCCGGGCGACGATGTACCCCGACCAAGGCGCAATCCCACCGGTTCGCAACCCACTCAACCCGCCAAGAGCCGCCGCCAACTCCACCGGCTCGGGTTCCACGTTGATGGTGAATCGGCAAGCATTCTCTCCCGCGCCATTCACAGCCCTCGCCGTCAACGTCCAACTCCCCGCGATGGCGGGCGTTCCCACAAACCTCGAAACCCGTCTCAACACAGAAGCCTCTCCCAGTGTCGGCGCATCAATTGTCTCATCAGTAGCTTCGAAGTGGATCCCGGGAGGAAGGGCACTCTCATCCACCGAGACAACGGAGCCTTCAGACACTTGAAACCCGAGGATGAACGGTTTCCCCGCCACACCCGATCCACTGAACGTGCCCGCCCAGACCGGCAGCAACGCCGCGTCAGCTTCGGCGAGGCTTGCGGAAACCCGATATCCACCGACCGAGCCGTATGCTGGGTACCCTGACGCATAAACGCCGGCAGTAGCATCTCCATTTTTTGCGGAGCTCACCGTCAAGGAATACGTCCCCGGCAACAGATTCCTCGCCACGGAGCAACCCAAAGCATCGAGAGGATTTGCAATCGCAAGCGTAGCCGCCGGCGCAGGATCAGAGATTCTTTGTAAACAAAGTTGCAAGTCTGCGTTTGCGTATCCGATGACTTCGGTGGAGGGCAGCACCGAGGCGGAAAAAGAACCTCCACGGGTTGAGAAAACAAATTGTTGCGGTCTCAAGGAATCCCGCAAAACGCCGCAGAATCCGAAACTTCCGGCTTTGACCGCAAGAGCCCCGGCAATTCCTGATTGATCACGCGCTGCGAACGCCACGCCGTTTTCAGCTTTTCCGATGATGGCAAGATCGTCCTCCGTATTGTCCGCACTTGGATACTCGCCCCTGCTCCACTGAGTGAGCGACCTGTCGTAACTTCTCCCCATGATCGGCGCCCAACTAGTGGGATCCGCAAGACTTCCCCCGTGCCCGCTGTAATAAGAAGCAAATCTTGTTCCGTCATGGTTTAGCCCCAACGTGTGCCCGACCTCGTGAGAGACCGCCTCTGCAACTGACTTGACCATGGTGTTGAATACCCAAGCGGGGATGGTTTCGCTGAACGAGTAACCAGCCTTGCTCCAGCTGTTGACATAAGACACACCGCCGGAACCAGGATTTGCAGTTTCGGTGGGGGTGACAATCACCCTCATACGCTGTCTGACAGGGGCATTTTCGTAGTTCGCCCGATGAGTAGTCACGTTGATGTTGAAAGGCGCGAAGTCTTCCGCGACCCGGGCGACCACCTGGCGAATTTCCTGCGGTGTCAGGCCTGAGGCCGCCGCATTGATCAATTTGCCGCCGTTCCACGAGTTGTCCGAGACCTGCTCACCGTCGAAGTCCAGATAGACAACAGCCTTCGCGCTCGGCCGGGTGCTGATATCGGGGACTATTCCCCCACTCGAAATCCTGAGATTCGAATCAGAATCTGCAGCGGCAGCAACGGCTGACTCACCGATCACTTGAGCCTCCCTCCCGGAATCCCTCGGGAGCGGCGAGCAGAGAACGGACGATAGTCGCCGCTCCACCATCACAACTTGGCCGCTGTGCTCCGTTAGGATCTCAATGGCTACCTCCAATTGTGGCATCAAGATGAAACCGAAGACCCGGTCAAAGTTTGTGTTCAGCGTGAAAGAACCATCGACTTCCTTCAGTCTGCCGCCAAACCGGAGCCACCCGGCATCCTCCATGCGCGACTCGACCTCCGCGATTATACTCTCCCCCTCGAAGGAGGGTAGTGCGACGTTCACGCCCGGCGCGAGTTCGGCCAGTCCACGCAATCCGGCGGGGTCCAGCGTGCACACCCTGCCACGGTCATGGTGCGGATTCAGTCCATCCTTCCCCATGGGAGTCTTGCGGAGAGAGCTTCCAAAAACCTCTGAGGACCCATGTTTCCGCGTGAATGGCAAAACTGGAACGATCGTGCGAGCGCCAACCGCCGAGGCGCCATTTCGCAACGATTCACTTCCGATGACATTCTCTTCAGTCCCCAAGGACTGGGGGGATTCGGCTTGTGTTTTGTGCTCTGCAGCAGTGCTGCCTCCAAAATTCAAATCACTGGAAGTGAGGCAATAAAAACAAACAATTCCGGAGGCCAGAACGAATATCCCAGCCTTCAAGAACAGCGCATTAGCGCATCGCTGGAGGAAGGATTCTGGTGGATTTTTGCGTGACATGTCGGTGGGACAGGGGGAATTCCACTCTTCCGAATCCCCTCTGCTCAGAAACCTTAGTGGACAAAGACCGGAAAACCAACCTGTAAAACCAGACTGGACCCCGTCCCGGAACGTGGCGGATGGGGAGGGATTCGAACCCTCGGTACCCTTATGGGGTACACACGCTTTCCAGGCGAGCCCGTTCGACCACTCCGGCACCCATCCATTCGCAAGGCGCCGAATGTGCTAGGGTTCGCCTCGGCGCGCAAGCCCGAAGAGTCCCCTTCGCAATCGTCCGAGCTACAAAGCCCACCTGAAGCCTAAAAGGCATCTTGAGTTAACCCCTCAACCTGTTCAGGATCGCCTCGAACATGAGATTGGTCCCGACCTCAACATCCGCCGCGCAGCCCCCACTGATTCTTAGACTCAGCGTGACAGACCAGGTCCACTGCGAACTGCGCCGGAGAATCCTCCACGGCGTGATCGAAGGCGGTGAGCCCATCCCCGAATCCCAGTGCGCTGAAACCCTTGGAGTGAGCCGAGTGCCTGTCCGTGAAGCCCTGCTGATACTGGAACGCGAGGGACTGCTTCAGAGAGACCGCCGGGGCCGCACCGTCGCCCGCACGCTCGGAGGCAGAGACTATGAAGAGATTTTGAGCCTCCGGCTCGAGGTGGAGGGCATGGCGGCGCGCTTGTGCGCGGACGCTCGGACAGAGCAAGACCTTGAGGCGTTGGAGTCAAACATCGCCGCATTTGCAGCGGCCAAGAGCGCCGAGGAACTGGCCAGTTTGGACGCCGAGTTTCACGGAATACTCTGCTCCGCATCAGGGCACCGCTGGCTACTGACTGCATGGAGCACGATCCGCTGGCCCTTTGAAGCGCTTCTCGTGAAAAACTTTCGTTCCTACATCCTGGCGACGAGCCTCGAGGAATCAAAAGTTTCCACGGAAGATCACCGCCGCATTGTGGAAGCCATCCGGTCCCGCAAACCGCACGAATCAGAGCTACTGGTGCGCCAGCATATTAGTCGCTGGACGGACTGGAAACCGGCGTAGGCAGGGAGGATCTCGGTACAGTGACAAGCAGGTTGGCTGGGCGAGAAAGCGTTGTGGGCGACTGAACACAGGTCTCACAAGCCAGCGAATCAAGCGCGTTAACCACTCCCTCAGCATTTGACTATCTCAAGCAAATAGACGACATTGCGCGCATGAGTACGCCGGCACTTTGGTGGTCACTCTCGGCGGTTCTTGTCTTGCTGGAACTGCTGACTGGAACTGTCTACCTTTTGATGGTCTCCATCGGATTCGTTGCGGGTGGAGTCGCGGCGTACTTTGAATGGAACAGCTCCGCGCAATTGCTGGTTGCAGGTCTGGTCTCCAGCGCCGCGACCTTGGCTTGGCACGCGCGCCGCGCCAAGGGTGAGCACACGGCGCCTTCAGCGGACAAAAACATGCAGATGGACATTGGGGGGGTTCTGGAGGTGCGAACTTGGGATGAGAACGGCAGTGCGCGAGTCATGTACCGCGGTGCGCAATGGAGCGTGAAGTCATCAGCAACCGCGACCACCCCTCTTCCAACGGGAACGCATCGGATCATTGAGGTGAGGGGGAACACCCTGATCGTGAGTCCGGCGGATGATGCTAACCCAACCGCCTTGGGTGCATCGCCTCTGATTACTAATTAGCGAGCGCCCATCATGAAGAATCATGCGGTCCATCGCTACTTGCAGATGAAATCTCCAAACCTAGACGCGGC
>JACCEC010178562.1_pt1 | contig 10532 bp, 5 predicted proteins | sample 7450121 | NCBI WGS metagenome assembly JACCEC01 (sample SAMN15323455, study PRJNA562643) | freshwater metagenome | isolation source: river surface water | place: USA:Blue River Watershed | collected 2017-08-18 | reverse complement strand
GTGGAAAGTAGCATTACTTCGGCAGGTGCGAATGGGTTAGAACTTTTGCAAAAAGCCCCCGGCGTAGTGGTAGATAACAATGATAATATCGCGCTCAAAGGCAAAAACGGGGTACAAATTTGGATTGACGGCAAACCCTCGCAAATGGAAGTGAAAGACCTTGCTGCCTATTTGCGCAGCCTCAACGCAAATGACATTGAAGCTATCGAAATTATTACAAATCCTTCGGCGCGGTTCGATGCAGCAGGAAATGCGGGCATCATTAACATTCGCTTGAAAAAGAACAAAAATTTGGGGACAAATGGTTCGATAGGCGCAAATTTTCGTTATGGCATTGCGCCAAAAGGCGATGTTTCGATAAACCTTAATCATCGTAATAAAAAAGTCAATGTATTTGGCAACGCAGGTTACAACGATGGCGAATGGCACAATAGCATGACTTTCTACCGCGAGCAAAACGGCAAAATCTTTGACCAAAGCCAAAAACAAATCAGCTATCACCCTGGCGGCAACCTTAAAATTGGGGCGGATTATTTTGCAAATAGCAAAAATACTTTTGGTATTTTAGCAACAGGCAATTTTATGACAGGCAATTGGAAAAGCAGTAGCCAAACGTCCATTTCAGAAGCCACTTCTTCGCAGCGCATTGACTCGGTGTTAGATGCCACCAATACCATAGAAATGGGACGACAAAACGCCAATTTCAACGCCAACTATCGTTTTTTAGATACTTCGGGGCATGAATTGAGCGTTGACCTTGATAGGGGATTTTTTAGAGGTAGGGGCGAAAGTTTGCAACCCAATTATTACAAAACACCCGATTTTGCGCGAATTTTGACACAACGCACTTTCCGCAATAATACCCCTACTAACATTGATATTACAAGCATTAAAGCCGATTATTCGCAAAAATTGCTTAAAAAAGCACAACTTAGCGCAGGTTTTAAAGTGGCGCGAGTGACAACAGATAATACTTTCGACTTCTTTAATGTAGCGGAAAATGGTACTTCTGTAAAAGATGTGACACGTAGCAATCAGTTTGTTTATACGGAGCAAGTAAACGCAGCCTATCTCAATGTCAATACCCCCCTCAGTAGCAAAGTGAGTTTGCAAGCGGGTTTGCGTGTGGAGCAAACGCAATCGGTGGCAGACCTGCGCCGCGACCCTTCGCAACCCTCAAAACCAAATGATAAAGTGGAGCGCGACTATACCGACCTCTTTCCGAGTGCTGCCCTTACGTTCAATATCAATGATAAAAATGCTTTGAATTTGACGTATAGCCGCCGTATTGACCGCCCAAGTTATCAAGATTTAAATCCATTTGAAAATAAGTTAGATGAGTTAACTTTTCAACGTGGCAATGCGTTTTTACAACCGCAATATACGAATAATGTCGAGCTTACCTATACCTTCATGCAAGCAGTAAATATTAATGTCGGCTTTTCGCGCACCAAAAATATGTTTACAGAAATCATTGAAAAAGGAATAGCCGCAGACGAATTGAATTATACGTATGTTACAAATCGTAATTTATCGCGTCAAGATAACATCAATTTTGGCATCAGCAGCCCAACACCTATTAAAAAATGGTGGAATGGTTTTGTCAATATTTCGGCATATAGTTCTCGTTTTGTGGCGAATTTGCCCGAATATCAATTTGACCAAAGAGTGCCATTTGCATGGAATTTGTATGCCGAACAAAATTGGACATTGCCCAAAGGCTTTACGCTTTCGGCTTCGGGTTGGTACAATTCGCCCGCAATTTGGGGAGGAACGATGCGCTCAAAACAACAAGGCTCTTTTGACATGGGTTTGCAAAAGAAAATTTGGGAAGGTCGCGGCAATTTGCGCTTATCCGTAACCGATATTTTCTTTACTGCCCCTTGGGGTGGCGTAACGGACGTAATTCCGGGCTTGCGCATGACAGCTCGCGGACAATGGGAAAGCCGTCAAGTACGCCTAAGTTTTACTTATCGTTTTGGTAACAAAGAAGTGAAAGGCGCACGTCAACGCGAAACAGGTTTAGAAAGTGAAAAAAATAGGATTAAAAATTAAAAAAATTATTTTCGAACTAACATTAAGTTGAATTTTTACCCCCTCAGTAGGTGTTTACTGAGGGGGTATTTTTTTAAAAAAAAAATAAAAAAATGGTAGAGACGCAATGCCTTGCGTATCTACCATTTTTACATTGCGGCTCTACAACACTGCATCTCTACTATATTTTAGTATATTTTAGCACATCTCACACGTAAAAGCAACAAACCTTTTAACTTTGCCCATTCAACAACTAAAATACTTTTTTCAGCTTTCATTAAAAAAATATTATATTAAAAAAAATATGAATTTTACATTAGAACATACCGACCCTCATTCTCGCGCTCGCGCAGGGCTAATCGAAACTGCACATGGCAATATCGAAACGCCGATTTTTATGCCTGTTGGTACGGCGGGTACGGTCAAGGCAGTCCACACGCACGAACTCGAACACGATGTAAAAGCGCAAATTATACTTGGCAATACCTATCATCTTTATTTGCGCCCCAAAACGGAGATACTGAGGGGGGCAGGTGGCTTGCATAAATTCAATGGTTGGTCGCGCCCTATCTTGACGGATAGCGGTGGTTATCAGGTGTATTCGCTCGCGCATCGGCGCAAAATAACCGAAGAAGGAGTAACTTTTGCAAGCCATATTGACGGCTCAAAACATTTTTTTTCGCCTGAACGCGCTATGGATATTCAGCGCGAAATCGGGGCAGATATTATCATGGCTTTTGATGAGTGTCCCCCCTACCCCTGCGAACCTCAATACGCCAAAAACTCGATGCACCTCACACATCGTTGGCTTAAACGCTGCTGTGAGCATTTTGACCGTACTGAACCGCTTTATGGCTATGCGCAAACGCTTTTCCCGATTGTGCAAGGTAGCGTTTTGCGCGATTTGCGGGTGCAATCTGCCGAATTTATCGCTGCTATGGGGCGCGAAGGCAACGCAATTGGTGGGCTTTCGGTGGGCGAACCTGCCGAAATGATGTACGAAATGACCGAATTAGTTTGTAATATTTTACCAACTGACAAACCTCGCTATCTGATGGGCGTGGGTACACCTGTCAATATTTTAGAAAGCATTGCGCTTGGTGTTGATATGTTTGATTGTGTATTGCCAAGCCGAAATGCGCGTCATGGCTTGCTTTACACCGCAAACGGCGCAATGAATATTAAAAATTTGAAATGGGCTGATGATTTTTCGCCGCTCGACCCCGATAGCCCTTGCCGCACAAGTCAATTTTATACGAAGGCATATTTACGCCACTTATTTCACTCCCAAGAAATATTAGCCATGCAAATTGCTACTTTACACAATTTAAGTTTTTTCCTTTGGTTAGTGGGCGAAGCAAGAAAACACATCATTCAAGGCGATTTTACCACTTGGAAAAATGAAATGGTCAAAAAATTAGGACAAAGATTGTAACTATTTTTTATATTTTACTCAAATAAAACATTAGTTTTTTTAATATTTTTTTCCTTCATAAAACAAATATTATTTGGAATAACCGATTTTTATACTTTTTTACAAAATTTAATTTTCATTTTCTATCAAACATAAAATATAAGTACTTATTATAAAATAAACGCTGCTTTGAAATGGTATAATCAATTGATTTTCAACATTTTAAAATTCTCCCCCTTTGTAGAGGATTTAGGTGAGGCGACTTAATGGCTGAAAAGAAAAAGATAAAATTTCACGCACTATTAGGCTAAAAAACGCTATTTTTTGTTTACTTTTGTTCTTGCATTGCATAGAGCAACGCTATTTTTTTGTATTCAAAAAATTTATGATGAATTTCAAAATAGAATCCAATTATCAACCCACAGGCGACCAGCCCAAAGCGATTGCCGAACTCGTCAACGGCATCAATGACGGCGAAAAAGCCCAAGTTTTGCTCGGTGTGACGGGTTCGGGTAAGACCTTTACCATGGCAAATGTCATTGCGCAAATCAATCGCCCTACCTTAATTTTGACACACAACAAAACGCTTACAGCACAACTTTACAGCGAATTTCGCCAATTTTTCCCCGATAATGCGGTCGAATATTTCGTATCGTATTACGACTACTACCAACCCGAATCGTATATAGTTGTCACAGATACTTACATCGAAAAAGATTTACAAATCAATGAAGAAGTAGATAAATTGCGCCTTCGTGCCACTTCTTCGCTCTTGTCGGGACGTAGAGATATTGTTATAGTGGCTTCTGTTTCGTGCATTTACGGCATGGGAAACCCTACGGACTATCAAACAAGCATCATTCGTATTCATAAAAAACAAAAGATTTCGCGCAATGCTTTTTTATATTCGCTTGTGGAAGCCCTCTACTCGCGCACTGAAACGGATTTTGCAAGGGCAACCTTTCGCGTCAAGGGTGATACCGTAGATATTAACTTGCCGTATGTAGATTTTGGCTATCGCGTGACGTTTTTTGGCGATGAAATAGAAAATATTGAGAGTATTGACGTAGAAGCGGGCAAAAGAATCGAGCGTTTAGATGCTGTTGCCATTTTTCCCGCCAATTTGTATGTGCCGCCCAAAGACCGTATCCACGATATTCTTTCCCAAATTCAAGACGAAATGACCGAACAAATTAAATATTTTGAAGAAGAAGGTAAATTGTTAGAAGCCAAAAGGATTTATGAGCGCACGACTTTTGATATTGAAATGATTAAAGAATTGGGCTACTGTCAAGGCGTGGAAAATTATTCGCGCTTTTTTGACAGACGCGAACAGGGGACACGCCCCTTTTGTTTGTTAGATTATTTCCCAAAAGATTTTTTACTAATCATTGATGAAAGTCACGTCACAATACCCCAACTTCGCGGTATGTGGGGCGGCGACCGAGCGCGAAAACAAAATTTGGTGTCGTATGGCTTCCGCTTGCCGAGCGCGATGGACAATCGCCCATTGGCGTTCAGCGAATTTGAGACGCTTATTCATCAAGTTGTGTTTGTGTCGGCAACCCCTGCCGATTACGAATTGCAGCAAACGGGCGGTGTCATCGTGGAGCAGGTCGTGCGTCCTACGGGGTTGCTCGACCCCCCTATCGAGGTGCGCCAAAGCCTCAACCAAATTGATGACCTATTAGAAGAAATTGCAAAGCGTATTGAACGCAATGAGCGCGTTTTAGTCACCACTATCACTAAAAGAATGTCAGAAGAACTCGCAAAATATTTGCAAAAATTAGATATTAAAGTTCGATATATTCATTCAGAAGTTGATACTATGGAGCGTGTCGAGATTTTGCGCGATTTGCGACTTGGCGATTTTGATGTGTTGGTAGGGGTCAACCTATTGCGCGAGGGGCTTGACCTGCCCGAAGTGTCGTTAGTGGCGATTTTGGACGCTGATAAAGAGGGTTTTTTGAGAAATGAACGCTCATTGACGCAAACCGCAGGGCGAGCAGCCCGAAATTCTAATGGTTTAGTGATTTTTTATGCCGATAAAATGACCGACTCCATGCGCCGCACGATTGACGAAACGAACCGCCGCCGCGCCATACAAATGGCTTACAACGAGGCAAACGGCATCACACCGCGCACCGTTTCGCGCACGCGGGAGGAAATTTTGGCGCAAAGTTCGATTCTCGATATTCGCGGCAGACGCTCGGATTCGTTCATCGAAGACCCAACGCCGACCCTCAGTAACGACCCTATCACCGACAAAATGACCCGCGAACAACTCGAAAAACTCATCACACAAACCGAAAAGAAAATGAAAGAAGCCGCAAAAGAGTTAGATTTTATTTCGGCTGCCCAATATCGAGACGAAGTTTTTGCCATGAAAAAGAAACTCAAAGACCGTTTTCCGACTTAAATCGAGCAGTTACTGAGGGGGGGTAAAGATTTGGACTTGTTTTAAATTTTCTCAAAAAAAGTTAAAAAAAAATTTGCAACAATTATTTTTTTAAAAAGTTATTGTAAATTTGCAAACTCTTTTACTAAAAGTTTGTTTTCCAAAATCATTATTAGATTTTAATTTTTCTATTTAAACAAAATTTTTTTAGTAAAAAAATAATTAAGCCAAATTTAATTTTACTTTCTAAAATTTGTAAAAAAAATAAAGTAAAAATACTTTTTATATTCATATTAAAAAAGCGTGTTTGAGTAATGCCTCAAACACGCTTTTTTAATAAAACCCTTTCAGAAATTTTCAGAAATTTTCAAACTGTATCAAATTTTTGCTAATTAAATCAAAATCAATATTATACAAATTATGAAAACCAAAGAAGAAATTGTAAAAGATTGGCTGCCACGTTATACAGGCATGAACATTGGAGATTTTGGTCATTACATTATTTTGGTCAATTTTTCAGATTACGTATATCGTTTTGCCCAAATGCACCGCGTTAATGTGGTAGGTTTAGACCGCCCGATGCTTTGCGCTACTTCCAATGACATCACTATCATCAATTTTGGCATGGGTAGCCCCAACGCCGCTACGATGATGGACTTGCTGACGGCATTGCCTGACCTCAAAGCCGTTATTTTTTTGGGCAAATGTGGCGGTTTGCGGCACGATAAAAACAAGGTTGGCGACCTCATATTACCGATTGCTGCTATTCGTGGCGAAGGGACTTCCAACGATTATTTGCCGCCCGAAGTGCCTGCCTTGCCTGCCTTTGCGATGCAAAAAGCGATTTCGACCACCATACGCGATTACGATTTGGATTATTGGACAGGCACTGTTTACACCACAAACCGCCGCGTTTGGGAACACCGCGAAGATTTTAAAAATTACCTGCGCGAACTCCGTTGCATGGCGATTGACATGGAAACGGCTACTATTTTTGTGGCAGCGTTCAAAAATCACATTCCAGCAGGGGCGTTGTTGTTGGTGTCTGATATTCCGATGATTCCCGAAGGCGTGAAAACCGAAGAAAAAGACAAATTAGTTACGTCCAAATTTGCGGATTCTCATTTGCGAATTGGCATTGATTCACTCAAACAACTAATGAATAAATCATTGACTGTCAAACATTTGCGTTTTTAATGTTAAAAAAAACTATATCAAAACCTTTGTTTCACGAGAAAGTTCAACGTTTGGGAAACTTTAAAAATTTCCCAAACGTGGGCTATCAATAACTAATTTTCACAATCTTCACTTTTGTACGCGATTCGCTCGGCACTAAGCAAGCCGAAGCCGAAATTTGCACCGCATCACGAAACCGCAACATCAAATCGTTGCCATTCGTGTTGAGCATCGTGCGGCGTTCCATTTTGCCGTCTCCGTCCAAAGCGTATTCGCTCACCGTAGTCTTTAAATCAATGTCATCGTTATAGAGCAACCTAATGCCCAAAGCCGATTTCATCAAAAAATAAGAGGAGTAAATAGCGCGGTCATTTTGCGAAAATTGTTTTTTATAAAGTACTGTTTCCCAATGTTTTGTAGCGTCCGCATGTAGGGAAAGTGCTAATATATCTTCGTTGTAATAGTCAGTTTGCGGCAACAAATTAGACGACCCAAAGCCCGAAGCCATCGCAGGCGACATGATATTGTTTGCGTGTCGGCGGCGTTCCATCACTCGCTCGACAAGCAGCAAACAACCGCCATCGCGCCGAAGCACAATATCTCGAATTTTTAAATCTTCTACGCCTTTATTTTCATTCACTTTCTTTTTTTCCAAATTTGTAAGTAATTCTTTATCAAAGACATGTTTTTCAATTTTAGGCGCATTGAGGTTTGCCGAGACGCTCAACATAAAGTAACCCAGCAGCCGCTCATATTCTTTGCCCCACAAACCGCAACCCACTAAACGCCGATTCACATTATCAAAAATAAATTTGGTGTCGTGGGCTAAAAATTCGTTTATTGGCATTTCGTAGGCTTGTGTATTTTTTCCGAAAATGGACGTAATCTGTAAACGATGATTTTTAAGCGTATGTTTTTTATTGCTAAATTCTCTAACCACATACATCGTTGCATCATTTGAGAAAACAATCGCGGAAGGGTCTTTTTTGTCGTTTTCTTGTTGTGGGTTCGGGATTTTGAGCGTATGCTCCCAAATCGTTTTGAGGCTATCCAAACGGACGGCAAAGGCATTAAGTTCTTCTTCGCGGTCTTGTTCATATATTAAAAGATGTTGTTTATCTTCGCTAACAATCACTTTCCATTCGTCCACATCGAAGCCGCTCGCCATGCTTTTAAGTGTCGTGGAGTCGGTCAAACGCCCTTTGGGGTCGTAACGATGAAGTTTTAACACTTCTTTTCCGCGCTTATGATAGCTAAATACGACCAAAAAATCATGGCGCGTTGCTACGATTTCCACTACTTTTGCATTGGATAATTTAGGCAATAATTTAATTTCTTTATCGCCAACTTTTTTTAAATTATGGTCGAAAAAAAGCAAATTCAAAACGCCTTTTTCTGCCGCACAAAATGAAATTTGGTCGTGATATTGCCCCAAAACCGCATACATATCCGCGCGATGTATGGCAATTTCGTCCGACACCTGCACTTTTTGCCCCCAAGCGATTGTATGTAATAAAAAAAGGTAGGATAAAATAAAGTATTTTAGTTTTTGCATAATTCAAGGTTTATTTTGGTTGCTAATATTTGGTTGTTTTATCAATATTTTGTCAATGTAAAAATAAATGTTTAGTAGAAAGTGTTTTCAAAGATACGCAAAAAAATAAAATCAGCACGAAAAAAAATACCCCCCTCAGTAAGGGCAATGTTCCAATTGCTCAATTACTGAGGGGGGTGAAAGTAAAAAAATAATTTTAAAAAAAAATTTATTTAAATATCTTTTTTTAATTTACGCATAAAATCTAACAATAAACGCACTCCAAAAGCGGTAGCATTGCGATGTGTGCCGTATTCGTTAGCCATTAAAGCGACCCCTGCAATGTCCAAATGCGCCCAATGTGGGTGTTTATCGGTAAAAACTTCCAAAAATTTAGCCGCAGTAATTGCCCCTGCAACGGGTCGGCTGCTCAAATTAGCAATATCAGCCACATCTGATTTGAGGTCATCGGCGTAAGCGTCCCAAAGCGGCAAACGCCAAAGCCGCTCGCCCGTAGCCTCTCCCGATGCGATGAGTTGTTGCGCGAGGGCATCGTCATTGCTGAAAAGTGCAGCGCATTGATAGCCCAAAGTTGCCACCGCCGAACCCGTCAAAGTAGCTAAATCAATCAAATATTGTGGGGCAAATTGCTTGACCATATACGCCAACGCATCAGCTAACACAATGCGCCCTTCTGCATCGGTATCAATCACTTCTATCGTTTTGCCAAGATAGGTTTGCAGCACATCGGAAGGTTTATAAGCATTTGCATCGGGCATATTTTCCGCACAAGGCACAATGCCCACCACTTGCAACGGCAAACGCAGCCGCGCCGCCAATACAACCGCCCCAAAAACCGCAGCCGAACCGCCCATATCAGACTTCATTAAATACATATTTGAAGAAGGCTTAATGCTTATGCCACCCGTATCAAACGTAATACCCTTGCCAACCAAACCCACACAAGGCAAGTTATCGCCCTCAACATCGTTGCCGCGATAGTTCATAACAATAAATTGAGGCGATTCTACACTTCCTTTGCCAACGGCTAAAAGCCCATGAAGCCCCAATTTTTCGCACCCCACCTCATCGAAGGTCTGCACCTCAAAACCCCATTGCTGCCCCGCTTCGATTGCCCAATTTGCCATAAAAGAAGGCGTTTTGTGATTAGCTGCCAAATTGACCAACTGCATCGCGCTCATTTGCACTTCGGCAATCGTTTGCCCTTCTTCGGCGGCTTGTTGCCAAGTTTCGAGCGGGGCTATATCTGGCACAACTATTTGTAAATGAGCGTCTTGTGATAAAAAAGGGTGTATATCAGTTGGAGAACTTTTATAAAGTGTTCCTAATTGATACGTGCTTAATAACAAACCATTTACAACATCAGTTACTGAGGGGGGGGATATTCGGGGTGCGCAAAAGGTCAAATCTATCAAGAGTTGTTTCGTCAATTTATTTTTTTGCGAATAGCCAAAAGCGCGAAAAATAGGCAGCCAATCAATCGGTTTTTCTTCCGCACCATTAAGCCCTACTAAAAATATTTTTTGACCTTCGGGCGTAAAAAATAAAAGGGTTTCGCGTGGTTCGGCTTTAAAATCGTTTTGAATAGTCTGATGAGCTATTCCTAAATTTGTAATTATCTGATGAAGTTGATGTTGTAAATTATCATTTTTTAATAATGGAAAAACTACTATCGTTTCGCTCAAAATAGCAGGACGATTTAAGGCTGTATATACTTTGATTTTCATGGTGTTAATCATTAACAAATGTCGTTATTTTTATACTATTTTTTTTTATTTATTTAAATTATGCAAAAATAAATATTTTTATTAAATTTAAGTACTTGTTATAAAATAAACGCTGCTTTGAAATGGAATAATCAATTGACTTTCAATGTTTCAAAGTCCTCTCCTTTGGGGAGGGTTTAGGCGTGGCTACTTAATTCTACTTTGGCACTCTGGAATATTTGAGCATAT
>JACCEC013177293.1_pt1 | contig 10536 bp, 13 predicted proteins | sample 7450121 | NCBI WGS metagenome assembly JACCEC01 (sample SAMN15323455, study PRJNA562643) | freshwater metagenome | isolation source: river surface water | place: USA:Blue River Watershed | collected 2017-08-18 | reverse complement strand
TACATCACCATTAGCATCGATCTTTGGTAGCATATGAAAGATATCTTTCTGTACAGCACCGATAACAGCTAATACTTTTACATCAGCATCAAAGATGCATTCTACATAAGGACACTCTACATCTGTAGGGATCATTTTAAATGTTTTTCCATTCTTCCAAGTAGAAGAAATTAACATCATGTTACTCATAATAATTGGTTTTAAAGTTCAAATATACAACAGATCAAAACAGTTGTATGTGTTTTATTTTAACATCTAGAGTTTCTTTTGTAACATCGGGTTTGCTACAAAGTTCTCCAACACTAATCAAAAGACTTTCCTCTACATTCAAAAGCTTACTGTATACATTAAAGTATTTTTCTGGGTACAGATAACTTTCAATATGTTCTAAACTAGAGGTGTTATTAGAAAAGTATTTTCTTATTTTAAGTTTATCGGTTACTAAGATCTGAGAATATTTACCATTCGTAACAGCATTCCAAGTGTCTTTGTAGTTTGATAAATTAAATACATAGATTCCTGTATTGTTTTCTGATTCATGATAATCTACAAAACATGGATGTGCTAATAGTTTCTTAGTCTCAAACGTTTTAAAGTCTGCATCGTTTCTATTAGGATACTCACATATTAAGTGCATATCATCATGATCATACTTATCCTTCCAAGACGTATAAGTTTGTGCAGGATTTGTTACAGAAATTCTAGGAAACCCTAGTAATGGGAATAAGAAAATTCTAGATTTTTGGGTGTACTTACTGACTACTTCTTTAATCATAATTTACAGTGATATCTTATTTACAAGATAATCATAAGGAAGACTATAATTCCTACTAGTATAGTGATACTCTGCTTTCATTAGCATCTCATCAAGATTCCAGATCCAGCTATGCAATGTAGCAGCACAAACAGGAAACGCGAAGACCTGCTGGTACTTATCAATAACTATGAAATTAAATCTGATCTCTGAGAGACCCTTAATGTTTGCCTGTATTAACTTGTAATACATGGCAGCTTGCATCCAATACTTGTAGTACTCAACAGTTTCTCTAAACTCAGAAATACTTTTCCCGGTAGTTTTAAAGTCATTGATTGTAACAACTTTAGTTTCAGGATCATAAACATAGTTGTCTATAACACCTCTTAAACCAAATGAATACTTAGTCTCAGCTTCTAGTGGCACCTCACTAAAACTATTAGGAGAACCTAATTGTAGTAAGCTAGTCACTGAGTTGTTACTTAGTATTAATTCAACATACCCTTTGAGTCTTTCATAAGTTTCCTGGTCTATAACAGTCTTGGAACCTTTTGATTTGAGAAACTCATAATAGTTAATGTTCTCTGCAGTGAGCATCTTCTCTACACGCTGTTGATCAGTCTTAAGACTTTGGTGTAGATTGATCTCTCTTAGAACATCGATTATAGTTTCCTCATGAGATGACAAAGGTAATGCATACTGACCATTTTGATATGACAGTGCATGCACTTTGTCAATAACTTTACGTGCGTTGTCCCCAGGTAATGTAGATAATGATACTACAAACTGGTCATCAAACTTATCATTCTCAAGTAGTAAACAATGAAGAGCTCGACCCTCAATTAAATGAGAGTCAAGCTTATCTTCACGTTCACCAAGAATGTAGTGTTTATAAAAAGTGTTCGGTACATACATCAGTTTGTTCAGGCTGCTGTAGCTGAACAGGAACTTCTTGCTGTAGAACCTCTCCTCTGCTTGGAAATCCGTTATCATTTAGTTTATTATTTATTTTGGTTAATGTTTCCTCAGAGAATCTATATCCAGTAGACTCAATCATACTAGTTGATGATGAGAACTCATCAGCACCTAACTCATACAAGAAGTCTACTACTTCAGGTGTTACATCACCTTGTTCAATAGCAATGTTGAATACATCTTCGTAGTCAAATCTAAATTGGTATCTCATACGACCTCCTAAGAAACTAATGAGACCTTTGAATGCTACAGTTTTTCTACTAGGATGATCCCATACTTTATGACCAAATCTTCTACAGATCTGTGCTAGATATACAGCACTCTTCTTATAGTTACAGTTAGCCATAATAGTCATAGCAACAGTATGATTAGTAGCATCATCACTCTGAAACATCTGTAAGATAGCTTCATAGGTACCTTTATCTATTGCTGCTTCACCCATCTTATCTAATAGAGCTGACTCATCATATACCTTAATACCACCATCATTAAATAGATTGTTTAAGATAAGGTTTGCTTCAATAGATTCCATGGTTATATACGTGCCTATAAAATTAAAGTCTACAAAACTAGCACTCATCCAAGTACTACGTACTGACTTATACTTTTTATTAACAGACTCTAAAGATTGTTTAAGCTGTGTATCACCTTCTCTTAAAAAGAAAGAACTTCTAAATAACTTTACATCATCCGGATTCATGAAAGCTTGCTCACCATTAGTATGATCAAAATCATCGAAGATCTTATATGTTTGAGTATCAGCTGCATCATAACAGTATTTTATATTTGTAAAAATCAAGTCTGCTTTCTCAGGATCTCTGATAACACGAGCACCAATAGATTCTAGTAATGACTTTAGTTTCTCTCTAGATACCTCACACTTAGGAGATATATAGATTGTTTTAGCACCAGTTAAATCTACAGTTTTATTTACATGCTCATCATAGAACTCTTTAAAGTATTTAATGTTTTGCCAAGCACTGTCTGTGAACTTTACTACTTCTTTCTGTGTACAGTTTAGACTTTCAATAAGACCCATTGAATTTACATTCAGTGACTCTACTATGTTAATTTGAATTTTGTTGACCATATGGTTTAATGAATTCTTCGTAATTATACTTTGGTGTAATTTCTGCAGTAACATGGGTTAGATCTAGTCTTCTAGCAGCACGATCTGTTTCTTCATCAACTATCTCATTGATGAGTTTATAGAATACGTCCTGTGCTAACTGTCCACGTTTTGCAAGATGTATTAGTATTCCACTATTATCTAGATCTTCTAGATGACTCCAGCTTACTAAAGACTTAAATAGTTTAGCTTCTTTAAGTCTATTGTTATCACCAGTATCTATGCGGTAACTATGCTTTTTAGCTAGTCTCCATACATGATAGATGGAATCTTTAACATTACAGTTGAATAGAATCTTAGATGCTGTAAGATGATCCTCTTTAGAAGGACTACTAAACATCATATCTAAACTATTATACATGTCCTCATCTAGAGATACTTGGTTACCACATGTCTCAATAAAATGTTCTTGTGACATTACTGGTACCTTCTTAGATAGAATATTATATACAAGGGTAAGACTCTCAGCATTAAGAGCCCACTGTGTAGTAGGACTTCCTACATTATCTGTATATGCACTACTAGAGTAATGTGATGCAAGTGCTCTAGTAAGTACAATATTATCATCCGGTTTCAGCATGTCATGATAATCTATACCTGTAGAAGGAATTACCGTAAATGTATTCTTGCTCTTTATAAAGTTTACAAGAGTTTCATTATACGTAACTGAAGGACTATAGTGTTCACCTACAATACAACCATTAGGATACTGATACATACCATCGTCATAGGTAGCAGGGTCAAGAATATTCTCTTCAGTGCCTAATATAACAGTAGCTTTCTCTATACTATTAGTGATGGTTAGACCACTAGATTTACAATACTCTTTGATTTTATAACTAGGTATCTTAGAGTCTGGTAATAAATAAATCTTATCTCCAGAAACAGGAGTATAAGCATCACCCCCTTTCAGGAGTGACGCTATTTTACTTCTGCTTTCATCAGAGATCTTATACAACTCAGTTACACCAATACCACTAGCGTAGTCATCCGTACTAAACATGTAAACATATTTAAAGGATCCTTCTACAAATCTTAGCTTGCTTGGTAAAGTAGAGTCTTCTAAGGTACTACTAATGTTGTTTTGCATTATTTTACAGTCATTTTGATTACCTCTGGGTTCAACATCAACTTAGACCACTTCTGTTTGTTACCATTAAGGATACCCTTAACGATATAATACTTAAGGTCATTGCTGAAGATATCATCAGTAATCAAGTTAGTAACACGGTCAATTAATGGTTGAGTTACTGTGTTGTTATTACTATAGTGCACTGCATAGTTGATGATACGAGTAGTCATCAAGCTAGCGATATCTGCACGGTAGTTATTACCTTCACCAATACAAGACTTAAGTTGTCCTTTGATGTACTCCCAACTGTTGTTAGTCAATACATCTTTAGGAGTTACCAACTTATCTAACTTGTTGTTGATGAACATAGTAAACATAGTAGCAAACTCACCACCTACAGAACCTTCACCAATCATCTGAATAATAGGAAGACTGTTTTCGAAACTATCTAGACTAGAGATAGAGTTAAAGAATGTAGTGAAGCTACGAGCATTAGCACGCTTCTCTGTCAACTCAGGATGCAACAACATAAAGTTGATACAACGAGTGTCGATCTCATTCTCTTCTGCCCATCGTGCCCAACAGTCGATATCAAACTTCAAATAACTTGTGATGAAACGAGTCTTTTGCGCTTCGTCAAGAGATGTTACTTGATAGTCACCATTATCTGGATTACTAGTTAAGATTACAGTCCAACCTTTTGGTAGCTTCCATGAGATATATTCCTGACGGTCAATGATCTCCATAGTAGCTTGCATGAATCTAGCATCTGCACGAGTATAGTCGTCAAGAATCAACAGACCATTCTCACCTTTACCTTGAATCCACTCTGGTTGTGCATGCGTCATACGCTTCTCACCAGTAGGTACATACTTCTGTTGAATATACAATGGCATGATGTTCTCGGGAATCCATTTAGCTACACGTTTACCGTCGTCAGTAGTCTTTGCTACTTCAAATTCCTTAATAGGAAAACCTACTAAGTCACCCAACTCCTCGAGCTGACTCAAGGATAATTTTACAAAGTGAAGATTATTCTCATTAGCATACTGTAAGATAGTACTTGTCTTACCGATACCTGCTTCACCTTCGATGTTTACAGCTACAGGAATCTTTCCATTCTCTTGTAGATACTTATTATTATTTACAACGTGTGTTACGAATTGCTTTAACTCATCTGTGTTTAACTGAACTTGCTTTGCCATTTTCTTAATTTTTTTAATTCAACTTGATTTGTGGTCCAGGAAGACCTTTGTTAATTTCACCACGGGTAGAGATTACCCACAACATTTTACCTTTTGGTTTTACATCAGTGCTACACTCACCATCTGTGAGATAGAATAAGCACGTATACTTTCTTTGATTTTCATTGTAATACTCTAACACAGGATCGAAATCAGTACCACCTCTACCATGAAGAGTAATATCTTCATTAGGTTTGTACTTCTCAATACTGCGAATAGTAGTATCACATTGTAAGATAGTTACTTCACTACCAGTCTTATGTATGTGATGTATCTCATTAAGGAACTCCTTAACTTCTTTATCACTTACAGAACCACTAGTATCGATAGCAACCAACAAGTGTCTCTTGTTTTTAATCTTTAGACCGGGATTCTCTTCGAATCTCTTGTTGTCTTTACGTCTTAGTTTCTTAGTGAATACTTCTTTAGCACCACCTGCGAATCTTCTGACATAACTACGCCAGTCAAACTTCGGTGGTTCTACATGACGTAGTCTTTCTAAGATACCTTTAAACTCTCCGGGAATAGTACCCCTAGATTTCTCTACAGAATCTGCAATTTCTTTTAAGATGTGTGCTGTCTGAGACTCAAGTAATTTCTTCTCTGCTTCAGATAGATCTTCAAAGTCTTTCCATGTACCATGATCAGGAACCATAGTACCACTACCATGTTGTTCACCGTCATCCATACCTGCCATATCAGAGATCTTACCACCAGAACCAGATTGTTCTTCTTGTTCTTTAGCTTCCATCAAGAGTTTGTAATACTCTCTACAACCTGCTTTAGGTGGTAGATTATATTCAGCAAAAGACTCTAGAGTACAACCACCTTCAGGTAAATCCTCTGCATCAATGAACTGATTAATCTCAATGTCCATAGCAATGTTTGCCACTTTCTTATTTTGAAATTCATCTTGACACTGAATGTGGAAGAAACCTATATGCAATAACTCGTGCTTCAATAGACCTCTCTTATGATTATCACTAAGAGAGTTCCAGAAGTCTTCGTTAATAGTAAGTTGGAAGTTAACACCATTCTTACTTACACCAGCAGTGGGAACACGTTTGTCCCATTGCTTATTTAAACTTAATAGAAGGAGACCATAGAATGGTTCCTTCAACATAAGTTCTTTACTAGTTCTAGCTAGACTGTCATGATTGCTTAACATGCTTTGGAATTAGTTTGAGGTTCATTTCTTCTACAAAGTCAAAACCCCAGGTTAATAAATGTTCTTGTAGCGACGCAGAAAACTTATCTAGAAAGAACTGCATTGCTGCAGGACTAGTCTTAGTGTTCTTCTTAATAACATTATACATACTGTTAAAGTTGAGATGTCCTTTATCATTAGCACAATCATTTACATAGTTCATGATAGATGGACTAAAAGAATTATGTTTTACAACATCCTGATCATCAGAAGCTGTTACATCATTCTTAAAAGGATCATGATTACAGTTACTTTTACTACAATCTTTTGCAAGCAACAAGATATAAGGAAGGTTTTCTTCTAAGTCTACTGCTTCTATAATACTTACACCGATATATACACTTTCTTTGTCAGGACTTGTTAGCATCCCTAATACTCTTTCATAAGTACTATCTGATAGGATAATACTTTCTTGAATGTTCTTTGTCATTAGTCTTCTATTTTTAATGTTTTGATTCTCCACAGTGGGTGTTCATTACCATTAACTGCTTTGACCCATTCTTTTGCACTAGGTATATAACCATTGCAATCTTCTTTTACATGTTGTTCACCTACATATCTGGTGTATACAGTTTTACCTGCTGAGTTTACAAAGCTTACTCCGAAGATCTTTTCAGCTTCAAATATACCTTCACTGTGATGACGGAACATACGGTGGTCACTGTGACCTACCCATGATTTAGTCTCATCAAACCACTCGTGAATATGTTTGTAATCTGTTAGTTCACCACCCCACCTTCTAGCGGATGATTTAGCGTGTTCATTCGGATGTGCCATAGTCACCTGATGCATTAGCATCTTCTATACTTCTTACAACACCATCTACTTTCCAGGTTTTATCTTCAATATTTATTCTTACTGTACCATAACCACCATCATTGTTATACCAATCATAGTCATAGTTATTACTAAGAACTTCATAAAGCATTTCTTCTACCTTAGATAGAATGACATCATCTACATCTATAGTATTAGCATCCTCATCTTCACAGTATACATGTTCTATTGAACCACTATCTCCACTACCGTCGTACTCACCAACAAGTTCGGTTATACCCATGTTCTTAAGGGAGGATACAAATGCTGCTTCCTCTAATCCATCATTAAATGCACTCATAATTTTATTTTTTAAGTTTATAAAAACGTCCTAGGATATTACCATTCAGATATAGATCTGATTCTAGTACACCCTTGACAAACTGATACTTTGTTTCCATATAAGTTAACTCTGTCTTAGAGTAACATATCTGCAGGATATTCCTCTTGATAGGAACCTTATCCTTATGTGCTTCTTTTAGCGTAGCATTACTACTGAAGTAGTTTTCATACGCGAGCTTAGCAACACGCTCATAATTCTTTTTACGTCTGTCTGCTGGTGTATTTTTCTTGGTAAGTTTCTTCTTAGTAACTCTATGAAAATTCTTCTTACCAATATACGCATAAGACTTTCCATCTATGATAGCTGTCATTTCATATACAAAACCGACAGCACCTTCAGGAATCATATCAGGTGTAAATACCTGATTCTTATAGATCCAACTCATTTGTTTATTGCTTCTTTTAATAGAGGATATAAAACCTCTCGTGTTTTCTCTAGACCGTGATCTCTTACAGAATCTGATAGATCTTTACTTAGTGGTAAGATGACATAAGGTATATCATACTGTGCTTCATATTTAGCTGCAGCTTTCTTACCGGCATCATCATTATCAAATAGAACAATGATCTTCTTATACTTAGACTTATACATTGCAATTGCACCAGATGGTATGAGAGTGTTCTCACTATCGGGTGCTACAACTTCTACATTAAAACCAAACTTTGTTAGACACATAGCATCTTTCAATGAGCTGCATATAATTAGATTTGGTTTCTCAAACTTTAACTGATCGGTACCTTGGATATACTGTTTGACTTTTAGAAACTTATGGTCTTGAACATATGGCTGATACATCTTATAGACAGAACCATCAATCCTTGTATATGCATACAAATATGGTCCGGTTATATTTAATGTTTCTATGTGACCATCTTGTTCTTTCTCCATAGTATAGTCACCAACAGGAACTACATTAAAGTGTTGTAATGTTTTAGAATCAATTTCGAATTGAGTCCAGAATTTTGCATCACCTTTATTCCATGCTCGAGCAGTATATCTTTTGACTTGATACTTTGCTTGCTTTTTAAAAGATCTAATATCATCAGTTGTACCAGTATTAAGAAACTCTTTGTAATCAGTCACTAGTTTATTTACAGCTTGTGAATAATCTACACTATACAAATCCATGATAAGTTGAATCTTACCACCACCTTTACCAGATGAAAAGTCTTTGAATCTATACTCATTTGTTGCGCAGTAGATTACAAAGCTTGGAGTTCTTTCAGTTGCATTAAATAAAGATTTGATTTTAATGTCTTGACCAGTAAGTTTTTCACTAAGATTACAGTAATGTTCAAATACCCAATAACTAGGAACATCTTCTATTCTAGCTATTACATTTTTAGTACTAATCATAATGATAAAAGATAAAAAAGGGGAGTATTACCTCCCCCTTTATCAGTTAGTTTAGAATTAAAGTTCGAAATCAGAACTTACAGATGAAGATGTTTGAACACCTTCGTTACCGAAAGAATCTACATTCTCAACTTTCTTCTTCTTAATATGTAAATCAGAATCAAATTTGATTAGCTTACTGTGACTCTCAGCTACGGTATTGTTTTCCATGTTGTACATTCCACGTTGGGTACGAACCAAGAACAAGTCATAGTTTGTGTATCCTTCTTTGTTAGTATACTCTTTACCACCAACACACATACGAATAAACTTATCTTTGAATGGAGCTTCATCGTTGAATGCTGTTACAAATTCTTCGATAGTCTCATACTTACCATCGCTGTCTTCCATCCAGTTAGAAGTATTAGTTACTTTACAAAGTGTCTGAATAACTTTTAGGATATCCATATCACGAGATACAGTAATACCAGTCTTAGTAGTACCATCTTTGTAAGCGTACTCGCTAGTCTTAACACGACCTACTTGACCAAGATATCTTCCTGCTTCAGGATTATTCTTGTCAATATAGAAACCTTCAAAACCTTCAATAGGTTCTGTCTCCACATTCATTTGTAAGAAATAAGCGTTAGGATCGTATGATGGTTTCTCCAAACTGATATTGTTAATCTTACATACAACGTTACCAGGACCCATAACTTTAGGCATTCCTGTACCTTCTGAGGATTTTAAATTTTTAGTACTAATCATTTTTTACTTTTTTAATCGATATAAATTTCATTCCAGTTAACTCGTATAGTTCCGTCTGGTAACATTTCAGACAAAACTATTTCTTTATTACTTAAGTGTGCAGGTCTAGCTCCGCAAGCTACTTCATCAGAGGTCTTAAAACTAATAATGTTCTTCTTACCTTTACGATATAAGTAACCAATAGAATCAGAGTTTGATGCGGTAATACGTTTAAGTTTACCTGTCAAATCTAAATCTAAAGAGTTAAAATCTGAACCATTCTTTTCAAGCATTGTGTCTTTTACGTGACCAACTAAGATTGTACGCTCTGCCCAAGACTGGATAAAATTTACAACTTTAGTAAATGCTTCTCTTAAGTATGGGTAACCGGCACCATTAGGTAGACTTAGTATGTTTCCATACTTAGGTTTACCTTCGATTAACCAGTTTTTACCCATCGGAGTTTTCATATATAACTCCTCAGCATAAGGTATACACATCTCTTCTAATGCAGTGATTGTGTCAATAGCTACGTACTTGTAAGGATTACCTGCGTCCTTAATAGCTTTACCGATATGCTTGATTTCTTCAACAGACTTTGCTTCAATCTTTAGAGCATCTAGATACTTAGAACCTCCTTCGAGATCTAGTATTAAACAGTTGTCTAACTGTGATAACAAAGTTGTTTTACCCGTTTTGGGTTTAGCAAAAATAATCAGGTTCTTTGGACTTGTGTTCTCCGCAGGAACCTTTGCTGTAGGTAGTGTGATCTCCATTGTTTTAATAATAATTACTTAACTAAATCGTTTAACCAAGACTTACTGCTTACAGGTTTCTTCAATAGAATCGCTGCAAGATCTCTGATAGTCATATCAGAAATAGGAGCATCATCCATCAAAGATGAGAACTCTTCG
>JACCEC010183936.1_pt1 | contig 10537 bp, 12 predicted proteins | sample 7450121 | NCBI WGS metagenome assembly JACCEC01 (sample SAMN15323455, study PRJNA562643) | freshwater metagenome | isolation source: river surface water | place: USA:Blue River Watershed | collected 2017-08-18 | reverse complement strand
CGGGGGCGCTTTCGAGAAGATTATCAGTGATTGTTCATGCCAAGATGCGCTCGTGAATCAACGCGCATATTTTGCAACGGGATGTTTCTGGGGCGCAGAACGACGCTTCTGGAATTTACCTGGTGTTGTATCGACCTCAGTTGGATACATGGGTGGAACACGACCTTCTCCTTCATATGAACAAGTGTGTACTGGCGTCACCGGACATGCTGAAACGGTGGAAGTGGATTTTGATCCATCAAAAGTCACCTACCAACGACTTCTTGAAGAGTTTTGGGTGATGCATGATCCGACTTCGCTTAACCGCCAAGGTGGCGATATCGGAACGCAGTATCGCAGCGCAATTTTTACCACCACCGCAGAGCAACAAGCCCAAGCTGAGGCGACTCGGAGCGCATATCAAGCAGCGTTATCACATGCAGGAATCGGTGCAATTGTCACCGAGATTAACAGTGCTGATGGAGTTCCTTACTATTTGGCCGAGGAGTATCACCAGAAATATCTACAGAAAAATCCCAATGGATATGACTGTCATTCAAGTACCGGAGTTGCTTTCCCGCAGATGGCAAGTAATTAACCGAGCGCTCGCCAGCAGTACCAAGCTACGACGCTGCGATAAGGGCGAAATTTCTCACCCTTCTTCTCAAGAGCTAACGGAGTAATTTCATCGGCTAATCTATAGATTTTTTCATAACCACGTCTTACGCCAAGATCTCCGGTGGGCCATATATCAAGACGTCCTAATTGAAACATCATAAACATATCCACCGTCCATGGTCCGATTCCCCAAAGACTGGTGAGCTGTCGAAAAATCTCTTGGTCATCATCGATGGCATGTAAGTGGTTTATTTTAATTTTCTTGGTGAGCGCTGCATCTGCCAGACCTTGAATGGTCTTGAATTTCGCCCCAGATACACCAGCTTCGCGCATGGCAGTCTCTGGAATTACTGCCACTCTTGCCGGAACCATTCGTCCGTTGACTAACGTATTTACCCTTGCATAGATAGTGTCGGCGGCTTTTACTGCTAGCTGTTGTGAAATAACAGATTCCACCAACGCCTCAAAGTGGCTCACCGGGTTTGGGTTTCGCCCAATGGTGCACAGTGGATGCGCATCAATAACTTTTGCTAGCCGTGAGTCACGTGCTGAAAGTTCAGCAACAATCTTCTTCATCTGCGCAGTCGTGATTGCCACTTGTGCGGTCATAGATAAAGCCTATTCTGAGTGACATACTACGTCCATGAGCGAGCAGAGCAGCTTCGAACTTAGCGCTCTCGCCTTAAGTGAACTTCGAACCCATCGCAGCGAGAAATGGCGAAGCTTTGCATCAGATGTTCTTCCGCTTCCAGTTGCAGAAATGGATTTTCCGGTCGCGCAACCCATCAGAGATGTATTGCGGGAAATGGTGGAGCACTCAGATCTGGGATATCTCGGACCAATTCCTGAACTCGGAAGAGCCTTTGCTGGATTTACAGAGCGCCGGTGGGGCTGGAAAGCGGATGCGGCGCAGGTGCGTGTAGCTGCCGATGTGGGAGTTGGAGTTGTTGAAGTACTGCGAGTGTTAACTCAACCAGGTGACAAAATCCTGATCAATTCACCTGTCTATCCAAATTTCTGGACTTGGACTACAGAGACACATCTGGTCAATGTAGATGTTCCTTTTATTGAAAGTGATACGGATGTTCATGGCAGCAACTGGGTTCTAGATTGGGATGCAATCGAAAAAGCCTATGCATCAGGTATCAAAGTTCATCTGCTGTGTAATCCGCATAATCCGTTGGGTCGAGTTTTCACACACGACGAGCTAGACCGCTTTGCCAATTTAGCGAAGCAACACGGCGTCTACGTCATCAGCGATGAAATCCACGCACCGTTGACTTACAACGAACAGAAATTCACCCCGTTCTTGGCAGTATCTGACTCAGCACGCCAGGTGGGAATCGCCATTACTTCCTCAAGCAAAGGGTGGAATATCGCAGGCCTCAAGTGCGCCATCATTGTGACCCAAGACGAGAAAATCTTTGAAACGCTCAACGCGATTGCCTCAGCTACGCATTACCGGGCATCGCTACTTGGCGGCTTTGCCTCGGTTGCCGCATTTGAACACGGAGAACCTTGGCTTAACGCGCTGATGGTGAATCTCGATCATAATCGCAAACTGGTTGCTGAGTTAATTGCGCAACAGATTCCTGAAGTTGGTTATCACATTCCACATTGCTCATACTTGGCATGGTTGAATCTCTCAGCTTTGAACTTAGGAGAAGACCCTTCTGCTGTTTTAGTTGAAAAAGCGAAGGTAGCCTTCGTGCCAGGAATTCGTTTTGGACAACAATCCTCGCAATTCGTACGTCTTAATTTTGCGACCAGCCCTGAAATTATCGGCGAGGCGATTATGCGTATCGCATCGCTGCGTCCTTGACGCGCGAAATGTGCCAATCTGGAGTATTTTTATCCCTATGAAAGCGCTCCGTAGATTGATTGCCGCAGTCACAGTGGGAATACTCGCTTTCCGCGCTATCGGTTCATTTTTATCGTGGGTAGAAAAGCAGGAAGATTCCAATACCGATGCTTGGGTTGATGAAGATGAATTTGAGGATGCCTAAATGTCCTCCGATACGTATATCCCAGGTACCTGCAATATCGGAAAAGGTGAAATTCGCCGCCGCCAATTTGTTGCACTTGTAGGTACAGTTCTTAGCGTTGTCACACTCGTTAGCTTAATCTCCGCCAGTGCAGCCCCTAGCGCAAGGTTAGGAATCTTTATCCCGCTCTCTGTTGCGGCAATTGGTTGGGTCCAATCCCGCAAGAAGTTCTGCCTGGCCTATGGGTTTATGGGTACTTTCAACTTCGGCAAGCTCGGCCAACTCTCAAAAGTTTCAGATAAGAGCGCCCTTGCTGCCGATCGCAAGACTGCGCTATCGATTCTCGCTCAATCGCTGGCTTTGGCAGCCATCTTGACGCTTGTCGTCTATCTACTCCCTTTGTCTTAAATTCACTCTTACATTTTCATCGCTTTAGTGCCATTGTGTATATGTGAAAATCATTATTCATACTCGTCACGCCGAACTCGCTAGCGACTTCAAATCAATCGCTGAAGAAAAACTTCGCTCCATGGAGAGATTTAGTATCACCATTGATCGCGTAGAAGTGGAAGTTACCCATGAAGGTAACCCCCGCCAAGGTAAGAATTCTCATCGCGTTGTAATCACTTCACATGGTGCCGGTCCGCTATTGCGAGCAGAAGCAACTGGATTTAATGATGTGGCAGCTTTTGATGCGGCAATCAAGAATATTGAACTACAAATTCGGCGTATTCACGAGAAGACAAAGAGCCATGGGCGCAAGACGTTGCGAACTATGAAGTCCGAACCAGTCGAATAGTTATCGCTTCTGCTTGCCCTTTTGATCAGACTTTGACTCAATCTTGAGCTCGCTCTTTTCATGACCAAGTTTTTCTGGTTTCGCCGGTGGGGTAGGAAATGGCCCTAGAGCAAGAATTGCTGCATCACGTACAGCAATAGCTTGTGCAATTGCATTCCGTCGAATTGTTGAGATTGAACTTTTCTGTTCGGGGGTGATTGCAGTAGACATCGCAGCTCGAGCATCTGCAGCTGCCTTGTCGACAGAGTTCTTAAAAGTAAAGTTAATCAAACGCATCTTGATGTCACGATCGCGCAAAGCTTGCATATATGTTTCACGATCTCGTTTAAATTGTTCCTGTGCGGACTTATATGGCTCAAGTGAGGAACTTGGTGATGGGCTGCGTGTGGGATCCGCGTTCAGAACTGTGGGCAGACCAACTGCAAATGCGCAGGAAAGCAGAGAGATTGTCGCTAGCCTTTTAACCTGACGCATGGGGAAATAGTAGTTGTGAGCGGATGTGAATATTCTGTGAAAGGGCTCATGAGTCCGTGTGCAAGGGCGAGTATTGGTAGAAAACGCGCGTAGAGCGTGGGAGGGTATAGCCATGAGCCAACTAATCATGATCATTGATGATGAAGCCGGTATGCGCGACCTCCTAGCCGATGCGCTCAAACTGGCTGGTTTTGAAACCGCAACTGCATCAGATGGAATGAACGCTCTTACTCAGCTTCGCACTTCTAAACCTGATCTACTTATCGTTGATATCAATATGCCAATGATGGATGGTTTTGAATTGATCGAACGGATTCGAGGAAATGGAGATAACACTCCGGCACTGATGCTCAGCGCACGTGGAGATCGCGCTGACATCACAAAAGGGTTAACTCTCGGTGCAGATGATTACATGACTAAACCACTACAAGGTCTTGAAGAGTTGGTCCTTCGCGTGAAAGCAATTTTGCGCCGATCACAGTACACAGTTTCTACACCCACAAATCTCAGTTCTGGTCCAATAACCCTAGATAGTGATTCACACCAAGTAACTTTCAATGGTGATGTTGTTGAACTTTCACCGACTGAATTTCGCCTTCTACATGTACTTCTTGAAAGCAAAGGTCGTGTACTCAGCAAGGCATACCTACTCGATGAAGTTTGGGGTATCACCTTTGAATCAGAAAGTACTGTAGTTGACACTTATATCTCGTATTTGCGCAAGAAGTTGCATCGCGATGGTTACGAAGGAATTAAGACGATTCGAGGAGTCGGGTTTCAATTGCAACCCGAGAAGCAGTGAAATTATCGCCAACTTCTAGAATCAGCCTAGTTACTGTTTTTCTTTTAACTCTCATTACAGTCGGTATCGGTGGGATAACTGTAAAGCATTCTCTCGATATTGAAATTGGAAAGATAAACCAAAGCCTTAATTTTGTAGCTCTGACTGCCTACGAAAATCCAAATCAAGCCGTTGGTGCTGCGCTCTTTGCAATTGAGCAATCCAATTTAGATGCAACGCTTACTTTACTTGCGCGTGATGGTTCCGAAACCATTATCAATGAATCATCACTTGAGTACCTGGGAGCTCCACCACTTCGGGAAGTAGAACGTGCAATCCGCACACCTATTCGCATTCCTGCCGAATCCAGTTATCGAATGCGCTCTATCCCGCTTGAAGGCGGTGATTACATCATCATCGCTCAATCAACGAGCGAAATTGATGAAAACTTCATCTCAGATTTACAGTACTTAGCTCTGGTTACTTTGATTCTCAACTCACTTGCTGGCGCTCTCTTATTTCTCTACTTCCGACGTGAGAGACGTACAGCGGATACGGCGTCACTAGCTCGTATGCAGGAATTTCTGGGGGATGCCTCACATGAGTTACGAACACCTCTGACAGTCATCAAAGGTTATGTTGAGATGTTGAGTAAGGATCAACTCACCGCTCCTGAAGACAAGGCTCGCGCTTTTAGTCGAGTCGGTGGAGAAATTGGTCGAATGGAAACTCTGATTCAGGACTTGCTTCTTCTTGCAGAACTTGGCGAAAGTGGTGCACGAGATATAGAAAATATAGATTTGAGCGAGATTGTGAGCGCTCACGGAACTGATTTCACGACGCTTAATCCGGCACGTAAAGTCAGCGTTCAGGTCACTCCTGGACTACATATTGTTGCCTCACGCGATTACATCTCACGTTTTATCCAAAACGCACTGACAAACATAGTCCGACATACTGGCGCACAGGATGCGGTCAGAATTTCACTGACCAAGAGTGGCAAGAGCGTAGAACTTATTATTGAAGATGCTGGTCCAGGGTTGCCACAGAGCGCCTATCGCGAAAATATTCGCTCTCTAAATCGATTTGATAAATCTCGATCACGGGAAAATGGCGGTTCAGGATTGGGCATGAGCATTATGTCTGCTGTTATTGAAAAACTTGATGGCAAGTTCTCGCTTCGTAAGAGCGAGCTAGGCGGTTTAGCAATAGTTGCTCAGTTACCAAGCGCTTAGCCTTTTTTACGTGTTGCAATCAAGCTGGTAACGGTTGCAGTGCCGATACAAAGAACTATAAAGCTTAAACTTTGCGTAATGGTGATTTTGGGAACAGCAATTCCAGCAATTTCGTGCCAACCAACAGCATGACACGCTAGGAGAATAAGTTTGATTCCAATAAATCCAAGGATTATCGATAAGCCACGACCGATATGGATAAGTCGCTCCATCAATCCACCGATGAGGAAATAGAGCTGGCGCAGACCCATCAGTGCAAATACATTTGCCGTGATGACTATGTACACATTCTGAGTCAGTCCGAAGATCGCCGGAATGGAATCTAGCGCGAAGAGAAGATCTGTCAAACCTAAGGCAATAAGGGCGATAGTGAAAGGTTTTAATCCTCTCTCTTGCAGAATACGAATAATTCCGCTCTCTTTCTCATCTTCTCCGTGGGTAGCGCTCTCGGCATAGAGTTGAATTGCTGTGTAGATCAAGAATCCACCAAAGACAAAGAAGACTGCCTCAAAACGTTCAATGACGGCAGCTCCGATGCTAATCGCAATAACACGAAGAATGAGCGCAAAGCTTATGCCGATAAGAAGTGCAAGTTGTTGACGTTCCTTTGAAATCTTTAGTTTTGTGAGGATAATGATGAAAACAAAAAGATTATCAAAGGAGAGTGAGTACTCAGTAAGCCACCCTGCAAAGAATTCTTGTTGAGCCTGCGAATCAATCCAACTGCCAAGTGAAATACCAAATGCGATTGCAAGAGTGACGTAGAAGGCTGTCCACCCAAGGACCTCTCGAACCGAAGTCTCTTTATTGCGGTTCTTAATCGCCCACGTAAAGTCAAAGGCGAGAATGGCAAGCAGAGAAACAACTGTCACAAGCCATTCGGTAGTGGAAACCATTGTGGGAGACTAGCATTCTCTCTCGTGAGCTCAGATCCACTAGAAGAAGTTTTTGCAGAGTTTGAATCACATTTCAAGGAAATTCATTCGCTAGTCCGGGTCGTTCTCTCGGGGCGCCGCCGGAATATGCAAACGCCTCATGAGCGCATTGATATTCGACCTGTCAAGATTAAGAACGCACTTCAGATACAGCTCACCAATGGCGATGGCCGCGCAATGACAACTAAAAATTTTCTGCCAGACCAGGCTCCTTTTTCTTCACTGTTACGAAGTGGCTTTGCCAATATTTTGCTGGAGCACACTTCAGGATCGCTCAATGTTCGAATCACGAAGAAAGGCGAGCCGCTAGTTCACAGAACTACCGACAAGAGAGAGCAAATTCTCGAGCATGATCGAACTAAATCTCGATTGCTTGCGCCATCAGATCCCTTCCTTATCGCTGTTGGTATTTCGGATGCAGAGGGGAAAATAAAACCAAGTAAGGCCGATAAGTATCGGCAAGTTGAAGAATTTTTGCGCCTCTTAACTCCTGCGCTCATGGGTGCTATTTCGGCAGGTCAGATTGCAACTCCCACAGAAGATAAGCCATTGACCATTGCAGATTTGGGATGTGGCCATGCATATCTAACTTTTGCAGCACACCAATATTTAAGAGAGCAAGGAATCCCTGTCCAAGTAACAGGTATTGATGTTCGAACAGATTCCCGTGATAGAAACAATAAAATTGCTACACAACTTGGAATTTCAGAAAGTATTGTTTTTCGTGCTGAGGAAATTGGGTCAACTACGCTCACACAAGCAGATGTCACTATCGCCCTTCATGCCTGCGATACTGCAACTGATGATGCGATTGCTTGGGCAGTTAATGCGCAATCTAATTTGGTACTTGTTGCACCTTGTTGCCATCACGATATCCAAGCTCAAATGAATGAAGTCCCAGAACCTTGGCAGATGGTGGTTCGAAATGGGATTATGAAAGAGCGCCTAGGTGATCTCATTACCGATGCGCTGCGTATGCAAATTATGAAATTACATGGATATCGAGTGGAAGCGATTGAATTTATCGGAGGAGAACACACTCCACGAAATTTGATGATTCGTGCAGTCAGGACCGGAGCGCGCGCTGATTCAGTCGAAAAAGCGCGTTACGAAGAGATGGTTTCGCTTTGGAAAGTTAAACCTGCGCTAGCAGCCCTGCTCAACCGATAGACTGCGCGCCATGTCGAAGGTTCTTGCATCTCTTCCCGTTGGCGAAAAAGTCGGTATCGCCTTTTCTGGCGGTCTCGATACCTCAGTTGCAGTCGCTTGGATGCGCTCAAAGGGCGCCGTTCCTTGCACCTATACCGCTGACTTGGGGCAGTACGACGAAACAGATATTGGTTCGATTCCGGGCCGTGCGAAGGAATACGGAGCTGAAATTTCTCGCCTGGTTGATTGCAAGACTCCGCTAGTTGAGGAGGGTCTTGCAGCGATTGCTTGTGGCGCTTTCCATATTCGCTCTGGCGGCAAGCAGTATTTCAATACAACTCCACTGGGGCGTGCTGTTACGGGTACGTTGCTGGTGCGCGCTATGTTGCATGACAAAGTTGAAATTTGGGGAGATGGCTCTACTTATAAAGGAAACGATATTGAACGTTTCTACCGTTATGGATTACTTGCCAATCCAAACTTAAGAATTTACAAGCCATGGCTTGATGCAGATTTCGTCCGTGAACTCGGTGGCCGTAAAGAGATGTCGGAATGGCTAGTCGCTCACAACCTGCCTTATCGCGATAGCACTGAAAAGGCTTATTCAACCGATGCCAATATTTTGGGAGCTACTCACGAAGCAAAGAATTTGGAGCACCTAGATGCTTCCATCGAGATTGTTTCTCCAATTATGGGTGTGAAATTCTGGGATCCAAGCGTTGCCATTGCCACTGAAGATGTGAAAATTCAATTTGTTCAAGGACGCCCAGTAGCAATTAATGGAAAAGATTTCACCGACGTCGTCGCTTTGATGAATGAGGCCAATTCAATAGGCGGTCGCCATGGACTTGGTATGGCAGATCAGATTGAGAACCGCATCATTGAAGCAAAATCTCGTGGCATTTATGAAGCTCCTGGAATGGCACTGCTTTTTATCGCGTATGAAAGATTGGTTTCTGCGATCCATAATGAAGACACCATCGCGAACTATCATGCAGAGGGCCGTCGTCTAGGTCGATTGTTATATGAAGGCCGCTGGCTTGATCCGCAAAGTTTGATGCTCCGCGAATCGTTGACACGTTGGGTGGCCTCTGCCGTCACTGGCGAAGTTACTTTGCGGCTACGTCGTGGAGATGATTACTCAATCATCAACACAACAGGTCCAGCGCTGAGTTATCACCCTGACAAGTTATCCATGGAGCGCACCGAAGACGCTGCCTTCGGCCCCACTGATCGCATCGGACAATTAACCATGCGCAACCTCGATATTGCCGATACCCGTTCCAAGCTTGAGATGTATCGGGATCAAGGCCAATTAGGCGGCGGCGATTTTAATCTGATTAAGGAGCTTGAAAATTAATAACAATCTGCGAAAAGTTATCACTAGTCTCATCGTAATTTTTCTAGTTACCGCCACAATCTTTGGAGGAATGCAATTGAACGGATCTGATTCAACGACCATGCCAGTTGTTTCTGCTACTGCAGGACAAGTTCCAACTATTTCAAAACCTGAAGGAACTCCTCCTGCAAAGTTGACCACTGAAGATGTCATTGTCGGAACCGGTGCAGAGGTTCTTCCCACTTCAACTTTGACTGTTCACTATGTCTTGATGACTTGGTCTGATGGAAAGTTAATTGAATCTTCCTGGTCAGGCGAGCCAGCAACCTTCCCACTTGCACAGGTTGTTGAAGGTTGGCAGAAGGGCCTACCTGGTGCAAAACAGGGAGGACGTCGCTTACTCGTGATTCCACCAGATATGGGTTACGGTGCAAGTGGCGCAGGACCAATTAAGCCAAATGAAACTCTTATCTTCGCCGTTGACATCATCGGCGTTGCATAAGCTACAAGTTACTTCTTCTTAAACCAGACCGTTGTTCCTGCAGGAATTTTATTTCCTGCTAGCGGTTTAGAAGTAAGCAAAATTTCACCTTTGGGCATTGGATATTCCTGCGCCCTGAAGTTGGTAATGCAGTTCCACCCATTTGGACGTGAGAAATGCAGCACCGATACATCGCTGGTCTTGTGCCACTTGATCTCTTCTTTTGTCTGAAGCTCTTTACGTATGGCTAGCGCCTTGCGGTAAATAGCTAGGGGAGAGTGCGGATCTTTCTCTTCCACCTCAACTGAGTAGTCGCCAAACCAATTCGGTTGCGGCAGGTGTGCACTGCCAGTGCCGAATCCGAATGAAGATCCAGACTTGGTCCATGGCAGTGGAACGCGGCAGCCGTCGCGACCCTTATCTACCTTGTGATTACGTAGATACTGTGGATCTTGAATCGCTGATTCAGGAATATCGCTAACTTCATGTAAGCCGAGCTCTTCACCTTGATACATATAGGTGCTGCCAGGAAGAGCCAAGATATACATAGTCGCGGCAAGTCCATTGTTGGTACCAGATTCCATATCCAGCGGATGTGATGTTCCGTTACTGAGCATCCAATCACGGCGGTTCACGCCAGAGTTGAGCCCCATCTTGGTTGCATGGCGAATCTGGTCATGGTTAGAAAGTGTCCAGGTACAGGTAGATTTATTTTTTGCGGCAAGTTCAATCGCCTCCTGTGTTGCAACGCGATAGGCACCT
>JACCEC011382122.1_pt1 | contig 10538 bp, 6 predicted proteins | sample 7450121 | NCBI WGS metagenome assembly JACCEC01 (sample SAMN15323455, study PRJNA562643) | freshwater metagenome | isolation source: river surface water | place: USA:Blue River Watershed | collected 2017-08-18 | reverse complement strand
TGAAATTGGCCTTGGGTTTGGCCTTCACCAGCAAAAACGCTCATGACTCTTCTCCTTCGGCAACACCGTATTCTTTGTCAAGGTTGTTCATGTAGCGTGCGTAGTACCAAATGATCAGGCAGTACACGATCAGAGCGCCTTGGGCAGCGACCCAAAACGAGAAAGGCCAGCCAAAAAAAGTGAATGTCAAATCGCGCGCAAAAAACAAAAGCACGAACGTGACAAAGAACCACAGGGCTAGCAATAGCCCCGTGATCCTTAAGTTTTTGCCCCAGTACTCCTGGTGCCTTGCAGTGAGCTGCATTTAAGTCTCCTTCTTGTTAAAAAGCAAAATAGCCGACTGTCACACTTGTTCTTGGCCCACACCATTGAGGGTGTGTCTTAAGCAGATCGGTTCAACCGAAGCCCTGTTTCTCTTTCGAGTTGAGCCGCCACCTTGGGCTCAAATCCATTCAGGTGTTGCATCACCTCTAAAGCTTTGTCGGGTGCGTGCATTTCCATGTGCACCCGCGCCATTTGGTACCACGCATAGGGACTCATGGATTGCAACTCGGTGTTGCGCTTGAAGGCCACCAAAGATTCTTCGAACCGTTGCTGTCGTACCAAGGCCAAACCCAGCCCGTACCAAGCCCGATCCAAATTGCTGTCCAGTTCAATCGCCTTTTTAAAAGCGTGCTCGGCGGGCTGGCTGCGTCCCAAGGCCTCGCAGACAAAACCCACATTGAAATGCGCATTGGCATTGGTGGGGGTGAGGGCCAAGGCCCGCTCAAAGTAAGCGAGGGCCTGTTCAAGGCGTTTTTCATTCAACTCATGGTAGCCCAGCGAATTGAGGGCGAGCACATCTTCCGGATGGATGGACAGGATTTGCTGGAACAAGCCGTGCGCTTGTTTGCGCAATCCCAGGACCAAAAGCCCTCGGGCTTGCCAGCGCAACCACCAGCACTTGCTGGTGCCCGAGCCGGTGCCATGGCTGCTGCCGAGTTGGGTTTTTACTGACATGACGCGACTCCCAACTCAAGACACAGCTCGACCTTCAATTGCACGGCCACCACCCAGGCGATGATGAGCCAGCTGCTGGTGGCCAGCGGGATGTGCTGGTCCAGGATGAGTCGGGGGCTGACTTTCCGGGTGATCCAGAGGGCCGGTTTCGAGGCCACATCGAGCAGCTGCCAAAAAACGTTGTTGTCTCGGTTGGAACCCGCCATCAAGCCCAACAAAAAGCGCCCAACAATGAACATGAGCGACAGTTCGATCAGACTTTTGGCAATGACGACAGCAAGCAACATAGGGTTCTATTGATGTGAATCAAGTGAATTCGGCGGATTCTATGAAGGGGTTATTGATCCGCCTAACCCTGCAAAAAAGCCTTTTAAAAAATAAGTAAATAGACGTTCTGCGCACGCAGTTTGTCTTTTCACTCGGAGAAACGACAAATCTGACACGTCCCTTACTCTATTTGAGTCTCGTGTTGGTTAATTTAGCCCTGTGGCGCAAGGGAAAACACCGAGAAAAATGAGCCTCCAATGACACGTTTGGAGCGGTCTGAATGGCCTTTGAGGCACCCTATTTCATGCGAATCAAGCACCACGCGGACCCGCTAAATACCGATTTCTGAGGTCCATGCCTTGTGCCGAGGCGTTTTGTGCAGTTTTTCTTTAATAAAAACACACAGGGAATACCCTTGGAAAAACAATGATTTGCCGCAATATGAAATTAAAGATCAGGGTAAATACTTGTTTGTAAGCAGGTGTTGGTTCCCCGTCAGAACGGGGCAAGTGGGGGGTCCAAGAATCGCGCCAAGTTTCCGTGTCGGAGACTCTTTTTTGGAGACAGCTTTATGGCTACTACTGAAGCAAACCGCCCGATGACGGCGGAAGAGAAGAAGGTGATTTTCGCCTCTTCTCTGGGTACCGTTTTCGAATGGTATGACTTTTACCTGTACGGCTCGTTGGCCGCCATCATTGCCAAGCAATTCTTCAGCGGCTTGGACGAAGGCTCTGCTTTCATCTTCGCGTTGTTGGCTTTTGCTGCCGGCTTCATCGTGCGTCCTTTCGGCGCCATCTTCTTCGGCCGCTTGGGCGACATGATTGGCCGCAAGTACACCTTCTTGGTCACCATCTTGATCATGGGTGTTTCGACCTTCATCGTGGGCATCTTGCCTAACTACGCCAGCATTGGCGTGGCCGCTCCCGTCATCCTGGTCTGCTTGCGCTTGTTGCAAGGTTTGGCTTTGGGTGGTGAGTACGGTGGTGCCGCCACTTATGTGGCCGAGCACGCCCCCAAGGGTCAGCGTGGTGCTTACACCGCCTGGATCCAGACCACTGCGACTTTGGGCTTGTTCCTGTCGTTGATGGTGATTTTGGGCACCCGTACCATCGTCGGTGAAGAAGCTTTCGCCGACTGGGGCTGGCGCGTGCCTTTCCTGGTCTCGGTGATCATGCTGATCATCTCGGTCTACATCCGTTTGAGCATGAACGAATCGCCTGCTTTCGTGAAAATGAAAGCCGAAGGCAAGACTTCTAAAGCCCCTCTGTCCGAGTCTTTCGGTCAGTGGAAAAACCTGAAGATCGTGATCTTGGCCTTGTTCGGCTTGGTCATGGGTCAGGCTGTGGTTTGGTATTCCGGTCAGTTCTACGCTTTGTTCTTCTTGACACAAGCGTTGAAAGTGGACGGCGCTACCGCCAACATCATGGTGGCGATCTCTCTGATCATCGGTACACCGTTCTTCGTGATCTTCGGTTCCCTGTCGGACAAAATCGGTCGTAAGCCTTTGATTTTGGCTGGCTGCTTGTTGGCCGTGGTGACCTACTTCCCTGTGTTCAAGGCGTTGACCAAAGCGGCCAACCCTGATCTGTACGCTGCTCAACAATCGGCTCAAGTCACTGTGACTGCCGATCCTGCTGAGTGCTCGTTCCAGTTCAACCCCACAGGTACCAAGAAATTCACTTCTTCTTGCGACATCGCTAAGCAACGCTTGGCTGGTGCCTCTGTGTCCTACGAGAACATTGCAGCGCCTGCTGGCACCCCTGCTGTGATCAAAGTGGGCGAGACCGTGGTGAACGTGAAGTACTCTGCTGAAGACATCGCTGCTGCCAAGGCCAAGGCCGAGGAAAAACTGGCAGCTCTGAACGCCGCAGAACCCAAAGATGCCAAGGCCATCGAAGCCGCCACCAAGGCTGTGAAAGACCTGAGCAACGAGAAGACTGCTGGTGCCACATTGTTGGGCTCCAACTTGAGCGCCGCTTTGAAAGCCGCTGGCTACCCCGCCAAGGCTGACATGGCCAAGTTCGACAAAGTCACTGTGATCTTGATCCTCACTTACTTGGTGATCTTGGTGACCATGGTGTACGGTCCTATCGCTGCCATGTTGGTTGAGATGTTCCCCACACGCATCCGTTACACCTCCATGTCTTTGCCTTACCACATTGGTAACGGCTGGTTTGGTGGCCTGATGCCGACAACTGCCTTCGCGATCGTGGCGCAGACCGGCAACATGTACAACGGCTTGTGGTACCCGATCATCATCGCTGGTGTGACCGTGGTCGTTGGTGGTTTGTTCGTCAAAGAAACCAAAGACAACGACATTTACGCAGACGACTGATCTGACTTGTAAGCAACCCGGGGTGACTCGGGTGCTAAATTTAGGCCTTCCCTCTGTGGAGGGCCTTTTTCATTACTGGAGTTGAACGATGTGGAAAATTGCTGTGGGTTTTGTGATCTTTGCGGCGCTTGCTTTGTATGTGATCGGCAAGGGCGGTGACAAATTGGACATGAGCGGCGAAAAGCATGGCGCTGATGCGGTGCACTCCGAGCCAGCCAAGGCCGATGCGGCAGCCCCTGCGGCCAGCGCCGCCAAATAAGAGAGATTCAAGCGAGATTTTTCTTGCCGTGCGCCCGATCCAGGTCGGGTGCCCTCACGAAGGCCACGCCACTGCGTGGCCTTTTTTTGTGCCGCCAACTTGGGGCGGAGCAGCGCCCTAGAATGTTTGGCCTTCACCGAAAAAAGCCAACCCATGTCCCAAGGTCTCATCCGCATCCGTGGCGCTCGCCAGCACAACCTCAAAAACCTCGACTTGGACATCCGCACCGGTGAACTCACGGTGGTCACCGGGCCCAGTGGCTCTGGCAAATCGAGCTTGGTCTTTGACACGCTGTATGCCGAAGGCCAGCGCCGCTATGTGGAAACTTTCAGCGCCTATGCCCGTCAGTTTTTAGACCGCATGGACAAACCGGCGGTGGACAAAGTCGAGGGCGTGCCCCCCGCCATTGCGATCGACCAAACCAACCCGGTGCGCAGCTCGCGTTCCACCGTGGGCACCATGACCGAGCTGAACGACCACCTCAAATTGTTGTTCGCGCGCTTGGGGCAATTGTTTGACAAAGACACCGCGCAAGCGGTGCGACACGACAGCCCCGAGACCATTTATGCCGAGTTGGCGCAGCGCGCCGCACAAGCGCAAGACCCGCGTTTGGTGTTGACCTTTCCGGTGGAGTTGCCCGCCAACACCAGCGCCGACCAAGTGGCGCAATGGCTTTCGGCCAGTGGCTTCACCAAGGTGCAAGCCGAACGCGAGGTCGCCACGCCGACCGGGCCGCGCAAAGTGTTGGATGTGGTGGCCGACCGGTTCAGGTTGTCCAAGGCCGAAAAAGTGCGGGCCATCGAAGCCATTGAGGTCGCCTTGAAGCGCGGCGGACGCTTGAATGTGTATGCCGAAACAGCGGCCGAGTCCGACTCGGCTCCGGCGGTCTTTGAGCAGTGGCGTTTCTCAACTGGTCTGCATTGCCCGGACAGTGATGTGCGCTACACCGATCCCATCCCCTCGATGTTTTCATTCAACTCGGCCGTGGGGGCTTGCGAGTCTTGCCGGGGCTTTGGTCGGGTGATTGGGGTGGATTACGGTTTGGTCATCCCCAACGAAAAGCTCACCCTGCGTGCCGGGGCCATCAAGACCATCCAGACCCCGGCCTGGAAGGAGTGCCAAGACGATCTGATGCGGCACGCCGAAACCGCCGGCATCCCCCGCGACACGCCGTGGGAAAAACTCACCCCCGCGCAACAAGATTGGGTCATCAAAGGCTCACCTGAATACAAAGGCAAGTGGAACCAGCAGTGGTACGGCATCAAACGCTTTTTTGAATACTTGGAGAGCAAGGCCTACAAAATGCACATTCGTGTGCTGCTGTCCAAGTACCGCAGCTACACCGAGTGCCCCACTTGCCAAGGCGCACGCCTGAAGACCGAGAGCTTGCTGTGGCGCATTGGCAGCCATGCCGATGCCGATGGCGTGTTGCCGTTGGAAAAACGATTCATGCCCGCAGGCGTCAAGTGGACGCGCGCGCAACTCGAAGCCTTGCCGGGCCTGAGTCTGCACGACATGATGATCATGCCGATCGATCGCCTGCGCCAATTTTTTGACCGCATGAGCGCCTCGGCTGTGGCCTTGGCTTCGGCCGATGCCGAGGCGCAAGCCCTCAAGCTGCTGTTGGAAGAAATCACCACCCGCCTGAAATACCTGTGCGATGTGGGCATTGGCTACCTCACCTTAGATCGACAAAGCCGCACCTTGAGTGGCGGCGAGGTGCAGCGCATCAACCTCACCACGGCCTTGGGCACCAGCTTGGTCAACACCTTGTTTGTGTTGGACGAGCCCAGCATTGGCTTGCACCCGCGCGACATGAACCGCATCACCCAAGCCATGCACCGCCTGCGCGATGCGGGCAACACCTTGGTGGTGGTGGAGCACGACCCGGCCGTGATGTTGGCGGCCGACCGCATGATCGACATGGGCCCTGGCCCCGGCGAGCGCGGCGGGCAGATCGTGTTTGATGGCAGCACACACGACCTGCGACAAGCCGACACCCTGACTGGTGCTTATTTGGGGGGGCGCAAGCAAGTGGGCTTGGGCTTCAAGCGACGGGTCAGTGACAGCACGCCGCGTTTGATTTTGGAAGGCGCGCGCGAACACAACCTGCAAAACATCAGCGTTGATTTTCCTTTGCAGCGCTTGGTCACCGTCACCGGGGTGAGCGGCTCGGGCAAGTCCAGCTTGATTCAAGATGTGTTGGCGCCCGCCTTGATGCGGCACTTTGGCAAGGCCACCGAAACCCCCGGCGCACATGACCGCTTGTTGGGCGCCGACCATTTGAGCGATGTGGTGTTTGTGGACCAGTCGCCGATTGGAAAAACAGCGCGTTCCAACCCGGTGAGTTATGTCGGTGCTTGGGATGCCATCCGAGAAATTTTTGCCACTGCGCCCTTGTCACGGCAGCGCGGCTACACCGCCAGCAAATTCAGTTTCAACAGCGGCGATGGCCGTTGCCCGGTGTGCGGCGGCTCGGGCTTTGAGCATGTGGAAATGCAGTTTTTGAGCGATGTGTATTTGCGCTGCTCAGATTGCGATGGCCAACGCTACCGGCCTGAAATTTTGGAGATCAAAGTCGAGCGACAAGCCATTGGCGAGTCTGCGCCCCGCCATTTGAGTGTGGCCGATGTGCTGGCGCTCACGGTGAGCGAGGCGGCGGCTTTGTTTGCGCAAGACCGCGAGGTGATTCGTGCCTTGCAGCCCATTGTTGATGTGGGCCTCGAATATGTGCGCTTGGGGCAACCCGTGCCCACCTTGTCGGGCGGTGAGGCGCAGCGCCTCAAGCTGGCGGGCTTTTTGGCCGAGGCCGCCCGCAGCGCCGCCAAGAGCCGCCAAAGCTTGGCGCGCAAAGGCACGCTGTTTTTGTTTGACGAGCCCACCACGGGCCTGCACTTTGACGACATTGCCAAGTTGATGCGCGCTTTGCGCAAGCTGCTTGAGGCGGGCCATTCGTTGATCGTGATTGAGCACAATTTAGATGTGATCCGGGCCAGCGACTGGCTGATCGATCTGGGCCCCGAAGGCGGTGATGCCGGAGGGTGGGTCGTGGCCGAGGGCGCGCCAGAAGACGTGCGACAACACCCCCGATCGCACACCGCGCAGGCGCTGCGCGACTACGCCGAGTCGATGGGCGAGATGGTGGTGGATGGCCAGCCCGTCGCCCACTTGCCACAGATAGTTCAAGCCCGCGAGGCGGCGGCCCAATACACGCCCGCCACCCCACGGGTGCCGGCTTTCAACCCCAACATCCAAATCGTCAACGCCAAAGAACACAACCTGAAAAACCTCAGTGTGGACATTCCGCGTGGCAAATTCAATGTGGTCACGGGTGTCAGCGGTTCGGGCAAGTCGACCTTGGCGTTCGACATTTTGTTCAACGAAGGGCAGCGCCGTTATTTGGAAAGTCTGAATGCTTACGCGCGCTCTATCGTTCAGCCTGCAGGCCGCCCTGAAGTGGATGCGGTCTACGGCATTCCGCCCACCGTGGCGATTGAGCAGCGCTTGTCGCGGGGAGGGCGCAAATCCACCGTGGGCACCACCACCGAGGTGTGGCATTTCTTGCGCTTGCTGTATGTGAAGCTGGGCATTCAGCATTGCGTGCACGACCAGATGCCGGTGCAACCCCAAACGCCCGACAGCATCGTGGCGCAACTGATGACGCAGTTTCGGGGACAACACATTGGCTTGCTGGCGCCGCTGGTGAGCAACCGCAAGGGGGTCTACACCGAATTGGCCGATTGGGCGCGGCCCCGTGGCTTCACGCATTTGCGCGTGGATGGTGACTTCTTGCCCACACAAGGTTTTCCGCGCCTCGACCGCTTCAAAGAACACAGCATCGAATTGCCAGTGGCCAGTTTGGATGTCATGCCCTCAGAAGAAACCGCATTGCGTCAGGCCCTGACGCAGGCCCTAGAGCACGGCAAAGGGGTGGTGCACGTGTTGAGCGACTTGGGCGATTTGCGCGACGCGATGGCAAGTGGCACATCGACCGCGCGCATCGGCCAGCAGCGCGTGTTTTCAACGCTGCGCGCTTGTCCGCAGTGCGCCACATCCTATGCCGAACTCGACCCCCGCTTGTTCTCTTACAACAGCAAGCACGGGTGGTGCAAAGATTGCGTGGGCACGGGCATTCAGCTGAGCAAAGACGAACGCAAGGTGTTTGACGATTCGGTGCAAGACGACAAAGACAAAGGGCGCGAGCAAACCTTTGCCGAGCCCGAAATCGAAGACTTGGCCGATGTGGCATGCCCCTCTTGCGAGGGCACGCGCCTGAACGCCACGGCCCGCGCCGTGCGGCTTGGCTCTGCGCCGGGGCAGGGTTGGCGCATCACCGACATTGCCCGCTTGTCCGTGACCGAGGTGCGGCAGTGGGTAGAGCAGCTGAGCCTCACGGGTCGCGACGCTGAAATCGCGCGCGATTTGGTGCCCGAAATCAAGAGCCGATTGGAGTTCTTGGAAGAAGTGGGCTTGGGTTACCTCACCTTGGATCGTGGCGCTCCCACGCTGTCGGGCGGTGAGGCCCAGCGCATTCGGCTGGCCGCACAACTGGGCAGCAACTTGCAAGGGGTGTGCTATGTGTTGGACGAGCCGACCATTGGCCTGCACGCGCGGGACAACCAAATTTTGCTGAACGCGCTGCACAAACTGGGCGACAAAGGCAACACCTTGGTGGTGGTCGAGCACGACGAGGACACCATTCGCCGCGCCGATCACATCATCGACATTGGCCCAAGTGCAGGCAAGCGCGGAGGGCGCCTGGTGGCGCAAGGCTCGGTGGCCGATGTCACGGCCACGGCAGAGTCTCAAACAGGCCGTTATTTGTTGCACGCCATGAAGCACCCGCTGCAAGTGCGGCGTGAGGTGCAGGCGGCTGCGCTGCCCTTGCAATGGCTCAGTTTGAAGGGCGCTCACCTGCACAACCTGCGTCAGGTCGATGTGCAGGTGCCATTGCAGCGCTTGGTTGCGGTCACGGGCGTCAGCGGATCGGGCAAATCCACCTTGGCCCGCGATGTGTTGTTGGCCAACGTGCAAGCGCTGGTTGGCCAGCGATCGACGTTTGCCGGGCGCACCGCGCAAGACGCTGGCCAACGCGTGGCTTTGACGGCGTGTGCCGATGTGCAAGGCTTTGAGACGATTGACCGGGTGCTGGAAGTCGACCAAACCCCCATTGGCAAAACCCCGCGTTCGTGCCCCGCGACTTACATCGGATTTTGGGACACCATTCGCAAGCTGTTTGCCGAAACCCTAGAGGCCAAAGCCAGGGGCTATGCGGCGGGTCGATTCAGTTTCAACACCGGAGAAGGCCGTTGCCCCAGTTGCGAAGGCCAGGGCATGCGCACCATCGAAATGAGCTTTTTGCCGGATGTGAAAGTGCCTTGCGAAACCTGCCGTGGCGCGCGCTTCAACCCCGAAACACTGGCGGTCACTTGGCGCGGCAAGAGCATTGGCGATGTGCTGCAAATGGAAGTCGATGAAGCCGTGGACTTTTTTGCCAGCATGCCCAGCATCGCTCACCCGCTGCAACTGTTGAAAGATGTCGGTCTGGGTTATCTGACGCTGGGGCAACCCTCCCCCACGCTCAGTGGCGGTGAAGCGCAACGCATCAAGTTGGTGACCGAGTTGACCAAAGTGCGCGACGACATCGGCAAGCGCGGCAACAAAGCGCCGCACACCCTGTATGTGTTGGACGAGCCCACCGTGGGCCTGCACATGGCCGATGTGGACAAGCTCATCAGCGTGTTGCACCGCTTGGTGAATGCCGGCCACAGCGTGATCGTCATCGAGCACGATTTGGATGTGATTGCCGAAGCAGACTGGGTGATCGACTTGGGCCCCGAAGGCGGTAACGCTGGCGGCCGTGTGGTGGCCGCCACCACACCCGTGGCTTTGGTGCGCTTGGGCACCCACACCGGCGTGGCGTTGGGGCCGGTGTTGGCGCGGGGGTGATCAGCCCGCCACGCCCAAACGCCACAGCGAAGTGACTTCGGCCGCGCGAGCGGCGTGCAGGGGGTCGGTGCGGTCTTGTGCTTTGCCATGCACGGGCTTCACATCCAGACGGCCCAACACTTGCAGTCCGGCATCGGCGATCCAACCCAGCAAGGCCTCGCGGGAGCGAAGGCCCAAATGTTCGGCCAGATCAGACAAGATCAACCAGCCTTCGCCGCCGGGGCTGAGGTGCGTGGGCAGGCCTTGCAAAAAGCCTTTCAGCATTTGGCTGCCTTCGTCGTACACCGCTTGTTCCAGCACCGAGGTGGGGCGCGCCGGCAACCAGGGCGGGTTGCACACCACCAAGGGCGCTTGACCGGGCGGGAAAAGGTGGGTTTGCAGCAGCTGCACTTGGTTTTGCAAGCCCAAGCGTTGCAGGTTGTCCAAGGCGCAGGCCAAGGCGCGTTCAGAGAGGTCGGTGCCGATCACCTTTTTTGCGCCGCGCCTCGCGAGCACGGCCGACAAAACACCGGTGCCCACGCCGATATCAAATGCCACCGGGTCGGCGGCAAAGGCGGGGGGCAAGGGCGCTTGGGTGACCAAATCGATGTATTCGCCGCGCACGGGCGAAAACACGCCGTAGTGCGGATAGATGCGCAAGGCTTCGCCCATGGCCGGCACGGCGACGCCGTTTTTGCGCCATTCAAACGCACCGATCACCCCTTGCAAACTGCGCAAAGACACCACCGA
>JACCEC012279925.1_pt1 | contig 10539 bp, 5 predicted proteins | sample 7450121 | NCBI WGS metagenome assembly JACCEC01 (sample SAMN15323455, study PRJNA562643) | freshwater metagenome | isolation source: river surface water | place: USA:Blue River Watershed | collected 2017-08-18 | reverse complement strand
GGAATGAGAATGTCCTTGCCGATGACGTGCGCAGCGGCCGGCCAAAGCGACTCGAAACTAGGGAGGCCCTCACCCTCCTCCGCAAGATATCCCGCGAATGACACGTAGTTGATCAGAGCGTCAAACCACACGTAGGTTACATAGTCGGTGTCGAAGGGAAGCTCGATACCCCAGTTTAACCGTGATTTAGGCCGCGAAATGCAAAGGTCACCCGAAAGCTTTTCCACCGCATTACGCAGTTCTGACTTTCGGAACGCAGGAATGACGAAACGGTCATGCGTATCAATGTGATTAAGCAACCATTCCTTGTGCTTGGAGAGTTTGAAATACCAGTTCTCCTCTTCCAGTTCCACCACCTGCCCCCATTCGGGCCCGAATTCCCCGTCCTCGCTCCGCTCTTTATCAGTCAAGAACTGCTCTTGTCGGACGCTGTAAAACCCGCGGTGCGCCTGCTTATAGAGCTGTCCATCATCGTGCAGCCTTTGAAGAATTCTTTGGACAACACGCTTGTGAATTGGATGCGTTGTCGCAGCCCATCCGTCGTAATGCACACCAAGCTTCTTCCAGAGGTCAATGAACTGGGCCGTGCAGCGGTCTGCGAAATCTTGGGGTGAGAGCCCTTCCCTCTCTGCGGACTGCTGGACCTTTTGCCCGTGCTGATCAACGCCGGTGAGAAAAAAAGCAGGCCGCCCGCACAACCGTTCGTAGCGCGTGAGGACGTCCGTGAGAATTTTTTCATAGGCGTGGCCTATGTGAGGAGCCGCGTTCGTGTAATCGATCGCGGTCGTGTAGAAGGTGCATTCCGGCATAGTGAATGTGAGGTCTGAAAGATCCGAACCCTAACAGCAAAGCCCAGCCTCCACCCCCAGCGGAAGGCAAATCCTCCCACCGGACTTCTTTCCGAACAAGTACGGGAGCAAGTCAGCGCACCACGGAACAAATCCCCGACACAACCGCATCCGCGAGTTTCTGACGGTGTTTAGAGGATCTCGAGATTCTCGCCCCCTCCGTGGCATTGGTGAGAAAGCCCAATTCCAGAAGCACGGAGGGCCTCGTGTTGTAGCGGAGTACGTAGAACCGAGCGCGCCGCACGCCCCGATCAGGACTTCCAGCGGCGCCGAGAACTCGCTGGTGGATGGCTCGCGCGAGTCGCGAACTTTTGGAACTGTAGTAGTAAGTCTCCACACCACTCGCATCCTTGTTAGGCGCAGAGTTCAGGTGAATACTTACGAAAACCGGACTGCCCGAGGTGCGTTTGGAAATTGACACCCGATCCGAGAGGCCCACGAAAACATCAGCTGTGCGGGTCATCACAACCCGATGCCCCCGCGCAATCAGGCCTGCTCGGACTCTCATTGCGATGTCCAATGCCGCAGCCTTCTCAGAATAACGCTGGCCCGGCACACCGCCCGGATCATAGCCGCCGTGCCCAGGATCCAAAACGACAGCGCCAGCGAGAAGATCGCCGACTCCCGCACCAAGCACCAACGCTACAATCCCTAACCGGCGAAAGAAATTTCCAGAGGACCGACGCCAGGAACTGGGGAAAATTCCGAAACTGAGCGCAATAGGCATGGGATGGATTTCAGAAAACCGATTTGGAGAGTCGAGGGGATCGCACCGGAATATTCCACCATCCCAAAATAATGCAACCTGCGCAGCCGTCTAATTTTTCACCGGAGTCGCCGTGCGCCTTGATCGCGCTATCGTCGGGACATTGGGTGTTCACTTTTGAATGTTTTGCGCTGGTTGCCTCTTAGATTCGATGAACTTCCGTTCCTTCTCGAGCATCTCCTCCGGCACGGGCGCCGGCTTGATGTTCTCGCTCACCAACTGCTCCTGAGCAGGGATCTCCCGAATGCGAACCGCCCGATACCAGACCGCGTCACCGTGATCCTGAAACTGGAGGAAGGCACCACGCGAATGGACGTCACCCCCACGGACGCGCAACAACTCGACTTCTTTCTCCCAGCGCTGATCCGCATAGTCAAAATCCACAGCCTTTTCGCCGTTGAGCCAATGCTGAATCACGGTGCCTTTGCAAACGATCCTGGCCTCGTTCCACTCTCCTACCGGCCTGGTCAGATCCTTGGCCGGCGGCATGCAAAAGTAGAGAGAGGCCGCGCTGGTCCGCGGGTTTTTTCCGTCGGGATGTCCGGCATTGTCTAGAATTTGATACTCGTACTGTCCCGGGCGGTAGTAAACGCCGCTGTTGCCCTTGTTTGAGATCTTCCATTCGAAACGAAGCTCAAAGTCGTTTGGAACGGGTTGTCCTTTGAAGACGAGGCTTCCACCCTTTTCCCTCCGGCAGATCGCTCCATCTTCAACGACCCAGTTCCCTTTCTGGGACCACATTTCCAACCCAGATCCATTAAAAATCGGCATGAAGCCCAGAGTCCGTTCCTGCTCAGAGAGCGGCGACTGAGCCGAAGCGGACTGGCAAACGGAAGCGAAGACAGCGAGAGCAAAAGAGAGGCTGTGGAGTTTCATTGGGGCAAGTCGAATTTGGTTCCCATCGATGACTTGCTCGGATTCAAAATCTTAGCATCATCATGAAGAAAAGTTGCGCCAGCCAGAGTTGGACAACGCCACGAGGACGCTTCCGGCGACGCAGGGGCGCCCGGACAAGATGTCATAACGCATAAAATGTGCTGTTCGTTCTTCCACGGGAGCTCAGAACCAGCTCAACATCTGCTTGTTCTCATCCCGCGCCCCTCCCATGTCAAATCCGCGAATTCCCGTCGCCTCCCTCATGCTATGCTTCTTAGTCGCAGCTCCCGCGGCACCCTCGGACTGGCCGCAATGGCGGGGCCCTGCGCGCAACGGGGTCCTTGCAACCGGGCCGTCACTTGCAGATGCGTGGGCTGCGGATGGCCCCCGAACCCTCTGGGAAAGCGAACCCATTCCGAGCGACGACGACGGCGGCCACGGCAGCGCGGTACTCTCACAGGGTCGCGTGTACCTTTCGGTTGTGTGGCATCGAGATGAGCCAAGCGAAACTCGAACGATCACCGAGCTCATCATGCGAGTCCGCTTGAACCACCAAAACCCCAGCGCACTTGGAAAGGAGCTTATTGATAAGGTGGAGGCGACCCGCGAGTCTCTCTCACCCACTTTGAGAGGCGCGAAGCTCGACGAATTTATTGAGAAGTTTTTGCAGGAAAACCTCGATCGCAAAAAGCGTGAACTGCTTGGCGGATGGGTAAGCGGACGCTTTAAGAAGGGCAAACTTGCAATCCCACTTGGTGATTACGAAAAGCTAAAATCACGCATTGAAAAGCCGTTCGGATCTCAAACCGAGTTTGAATCATGGGTGAATGCACAGGGGTTCGCTGACCACGTGAGACAGGCGGTGCTGGATGCGGTGCCCGCCTCAAAGCGAGTCGCGGAGGACACCATCATTTGCCTGGAGGCACAATCCGGTAAAACGCTCTGGATGACACGCGCGCCAGGCGAACCGAAGGGGCGCAACTGCTCCAGCACTCCATGCGTCTCAGGAGGCTCTGTGTTCGCTTTGGGAAGCACTCACCTGTATGCGGTGAACGCCGAGACGGGAAAACTACAGTGGTCGGAGCCGCTCGGAACCAAGGCGCCCGGTTCCTCGCCGCTGGTGCTCGATGGAGTCGTGTATGTGCAGGCAGGCAAACTTGCAGCCTACGATGGAGGAACGGGCAAACAGCTCTGGGAACAGCCTGCTGTCACTGGGAGCAACGCATCCCCCTCCGTCTGGCAAAACGGCCCAGCAAAGCTCATTGTCTGCAATGCTCGAAACGAACTCGTCGGCGTAGATCCAGCAACCGGTGCCATAGCGTGGAACATCGCCGCAGGCGGCGACTCCACGCCTGCCATCGAGGGCGACCTCGCCGCCGTGCTCTCCTCGAGGGATAGCCTCGGATTCGCATGTTATAAAATCTCCGCGGGAGGCGCGCAGCAGCTCTGGAACCACCCAACCGACGCTCGACGCTCGCAATCCAGTCCAGTGATTTATCAGGGACACGCATATCTTTTCGAAGACGGAGAACATCGCTGCGTAAATCTCGCCTCGGGGAAAATTTCCTGGAGTCAGAAAATCCCCTCCTCCATCACCTCCCCTTTGATTGCCGACGGGAAAATTTTCGTCGTAATGAACAACGGAAACACCCTGTCGATGCTGAAAGCTACCCCAGAAGACCGCATCGAGCTTGGCAAGGCAACCATTCGCGCTCTCTGGGTTCCATCCCCGAGCATCGCAGATGGAAAACTCTTTGTTCGACATCGTCAGGGGTTGCGCTGCTACGATCTCACTAAGACAAACTAATCGCACAGCTTCAGCATCTGCATCGAAAGCCTTCAAATGAGGATTCGGTGCGGCACATGATTCAGTTAGTCCGCCATTTCAAATTGAAACGAGCAGCATTCTTACAATGATCATCCAACCCAAAATCCGTGGATTTATTTGCGTCACCGCCCATCCGGTGGGTTGCTCCGCACACGTGCAGCAGCAGATTGACTATGTAAGGGGCAAAGGCAGCTTGAGCGACATGCCGAAACGCGTTCTGGTGATCGGCTCCTCCACAGGTTACGGCCTTGCTTCCCGCATTGTTCCAGCCTTCGCGGGTGGCGCTGCCACCATCGGCGTTTTCTTCGAACGGCCCTCGGAAAACGGCAAGCCGGCGAGCGCCGGTTGGTATAACAGCTGCGCTTTTGAAAACGCAGCAAAGACAGCTGGACTCTATGCAAGGAGCATCAACGGAGACGCATTCTCCGATGAGATCAAAGCAAAGACTGTGGAGCTGATTAAAAAGGACCTCGGAACAGTCGATTTAATCATCTACAGTCTCGCGTCGCCGCGGCGCACGCATCCGAGGACTGGCGAGACCTACAAATCGGTGCTCAAGCCGTTAGGAAACGCATTCACAGCAAAAACCGTCGATACCGACAAGGGGCTCGTGACGGACATCACAATCGAGCCCGCAAGCGAACAGGAAATCAGTGACACCGTGCAAGTCATGGGCGGAGAGGACTGGGAAATGTGGATTGACGCTCTGGAAAAAGGCGGCGCGCTCTCAAAAGGCGCGAAAACCGTGGCGTATTCCTACATCGGCCCCGACCTGACTTGGGCCATCTACCGGAACGGCACCATCGGCCGCGCCAAAGAGGACTTGGAGGCGACTGCGCAGAGAATCCACCAGAAGCTTTCCGCCGCAGGCGGAGCAGCCTATGTATCTGTAAATAAAGCGCTTGTAACTCAGGCAAGCAGCGCCATCCCTGTTGTGCCGCTTTACATCTCGCTACTTTACAAAGTAATGAAACAGAAGGGTCTGCACGAGGGATGCATCGAGCAAATTCAGCGATTGTTCGCCGAGCGCCTCTGCAACGGCGCCTCAGTCCTCCTTGACGATGCAGGCCGCATCCGCATCGACGACGTTGAGATGCTACCCGACATCCAAGCCGCCGTCGCCGAACTCTGGCCCTCCGTCACCACCGAAAATCTTGCCCAAATATCTGACATTCAGGGGTACAGGGAGGAGTTTCTGCGACTCTTCGGCTTTGGTCTTCCCGGGGTTGACTACGACTCGGATGTTCCGCCTGAAATGGCGCTCCCTTCCGCCTAAGGGGACCGTGCCGCCGTACTGCTAGAATAAGAAGCTTGTTGCCCAAGCAGCATTGCCGCAGCGGGGGGTTCCCAGCCCATTTTTCGCAAGGAACAGCGTGGGCGGGCTTTTGCTTGTTCGGGCGCCACAATTTGCAGGCTCCAATAGCATTCAAGCACCTGTTTGAGAGTTTGTTACAAGCCAGCAGAGGAACCCCCAGTCCGCCGCTGATTGACCCGCGGCTTTCTCGCTCCGGGTAACCTTGGAGTTAATCACGTGTTTAGCGACACGCCCCCGCAGAGAGATGCGCGGCACACCTTGCCGCGAACAACATTACGCCCGGCACCGTTTCGAATGCCTAAGAGGGATGCACTACCGCATGAAATGAAGGAGTTTCCCTTTCTGCTGATCATTTTTTAATGTAGTTGTCGTGTTGACCAGAAAGTTTACGGCTTTCGCAAAAGACCACCTATGAAATCACCCCTCTCGCAACGCTGCAGTTTTGGCCCCGACAGCTCTCCATTAATTCATACGGAGGGCGCGGTCTTCAATTCACGCCGCGACTTTCTCGTTCGCTCAGGATTAGGATTTGGGGGCCTGAGTCTCGCCGCTCTTTTCGGCATCAATCCGTTTGACCTTCACGGGGCTCCGGTCTCACTCAACCCCGCAGCCTCTGCCGGTCCCCGCGGTCCTCTAGCACCGAGGGCTCCGCACTTCAAATCGAAGGTAAAAGCGGTCATTCAAATCCACGCGGGGGGCGCACCTTCCACTGTGGACACATGGGACCACAAACCCGAACTCACCAAAGCCAACGGTCAGAAAATTCCCGGCTACGAAGGGGTGGCACTCGCCTCGCCCTTCACCTTTTCAAAGCAGGGCAAGTCCGGCATCGAAGTCAGCGAAATCTTCCCTGAGTTGGGTAAGCACGTCGACAGCATGGCGATCATCAAGTCGCTCTTCACCGAAATTCCCGACCACGAGATTGCCTCAAAGATGCTGCATACGGGATCACCACAGTTGCCAAAACCTAGCCTTGGCTCGTGGGTGACTTACGGGCTCGGAAGCGTGAACCAGAACATGCCCGGGTTTATTTCTCTTGGCGGCAGCCCTTATTTTCGCCAATGCGCGTTTCTGCCTGGAATTTATCAGGGCTGCAACGTGAACTACGATCCGACAGCTCCTTTGAGCACCATCCTAGCGAACATTCGAAGCGAGTTCAGCACGATGGATCGTCAGCGGCGCCAGATCAACTTCGCGGCGGCCTCAAACATGGAGCACGCGATGAGGCTGCAGAAAGACGACCAGCTCGATGCTCGAATTCAAGCGTTCGAAATCGCGTTTAAGATGCAAACCGAAGCCACCGACGCATTCGACATTTCGAAAGAGAGCGAGGCAACCCGCGAGAAATACATGGGGCCGGCAACGGGGTCGTACAGCAACGCAATGAGAAGCGCACGCGCCAACGGTGCCAAAATGCTTGTGGCGCGCCGTCTGGTCGAGCGTGGCGTGCGTTTTATCCAGATCGGAACCGGAGGCTGGGATAATCACGAAAACATCGCCGTGACGGCGAAGGCCGCGGCCGCCGAAGTCGACGTACCCATCGCAGCGCTGCTTTCCGACTTGAAGGAAAGCGGGCTTTTGGACTCCACACTTGTGATTTGGGGCGGTGAATTTGGACGGACAGTCACCCAGCAGGGCGGCGGCGCCGGCAGTCCGGGCCGCGACCACAACGGAAAAGCCATGGTCACGTGGATGGCAGGCGGCGGCGTGAAACCCGGCACAACGTACGGCGCCACCGACGAATTCGGGGGAAGAGCGGCAGAGAATCAAATGCACATCCACGATCTGCACGCGACCATGCTTGCCCTCATGGGATTTGATCACACCAAGTTAATCTACAACTACAACGGCCGTGACTTCCGCCTGACCGACAATTTCGGAAACGTTGTGAAGGAAATCATCGCCTGAAAATGAGTTCGGCGCAGACAGTCATCCTCTCCCGCCTTTTATTATGAGCACCAGCATTCTTCCAAAGAAAACATTGTCGGTCGCAAAGCTCTCTGCCACGTGCCTGTTTGCGCTCAACGGCTTTTTAAGTGCCGCCGTTTCGGTGCAGATTGCCCCGGAGCAGCTTGAATTTTTTGAAAATAAGATCCGCCCCATCCTTGCCAACCACTGCCTGGAGTGCCATTCCGGAGAGAAAGGAAAAATCAAAGGCGGTCTCAACATGGACTCCAAAGAGGACGTCCTCAAAGGCGGAGACACGGGTCCCGCTCTCGAAGCCGGGAATGTGAAGGGCAGTTTGATGATCAAGGCTGTGACTTGGGAGGATGACCTGCAGATGCCGCCCAAGAAAAAGCTCAGCGACGAGCAGATCGCTGATCTTAAAAAATGGATCAGTATTGGCGCGCCGGATCCACGCGAGCCCTCGAAAACCGCGGTGAAAGTGGACAAGAAGGCCCATTGGGCTTTCCAGCCGGTCTCCAAACCCACGCCACCCGCGGTCAAGAACGCCTCATGGGGAACCAACGCGATAGACAAGTTCGTCCTCGCGAAACTCGAGGAAAAAAACATGATTGCCGCGCCGCAGGCTGACAAAGAAACACTGCTGCGCCGCGTTTATTACGACCTTACGGGATTGCCTCCAACGCCGAAGCAAATTGATGACTTTGTGCGCGACCAAAGCCCCGACGCCTACGTGCGCGTCATTGATCAACTTCTCAATGATCCAGGCTACGGCGAACGCTGGGGCCGCCATTGGCTCGATACCGCCCGTTATTCCGACACCTCAGGAGACCTCACCAACCAAGCAGACCGCATTACAGAATATCGGTACCCGTTTGCATGGACCTACCGCGAGTGGGTGATCAATGCGTTGAATAAAGACCTGCCTTACGACCAGTTCGTCATGCAGCAGCTGGCCGCGGATAAAATTCCGAACAATCCGAAGGAAAACCTCGCAGCCCTCGGCTTTCTGACCGTGGGGCAAAGATTCGGCAAAATGACGGATGAGGTTATCAACGACCGGATCGATGTGATCGGCAGGGGCTTTCTTGGGCTCACAATCGCTTGTGCACGCTGCCACGATCATAAATTCGACCCCGTTACCGCAGCAGACTACTACGCTTTGCGTGGAATTTTTGTGAGCTGCGCCGAGCCAGTTGGGAATGAAATGCCACTCATTGCCGGGGACCCGAATTCGCCTGCGTTCCTCAAATTCCAGCAGGATCTTTCGAAACTTGAAGAGAAGGCCTACAGCGAATTCTACCGGATTCAGCGTGAATACTCGGACAAAATGCGCAAACACGCCGCGGTCCTCTTCGAGGCCGCGATGCTCACGCGCAAGGAGTCGACCGCGGAGGAAAATAAACGCGGCAACGAACTCATGAAACAAGCGGGGCTGGATACGGATGCCACGGCGATCGTGAACGGTGCAATCATGTCATCGAACCGGTTGCGCAGCTCGGACGATATTTACGGCCCATTCGTGAAGCTCGCCTCTCAGAGCACCAACCGCCAGAAAATGATTCGGGACATGCTGGACGGAAAGTACTGGAGCAAACACAATTCGGAAGTGATTGAATTTCTCAAGGCACAGCCTTCGCTCCCCTCGGAGATTCACGAAGTTGCACTATTGGTCGGGAAATTCTTCGCGCAGATCGAATCGAAGGTGCCAGGCCTCTACGCAACTTTCATGGATAAAACAAAGGCCGTCTCAGAGTCTCCTGAAAAAGCAGCCATGGAGGCAGCGGTATTCCCGTTGAGACTCGTTCCTGCCTCAGAGATCAGCGTGGAGCGCCTCATGGAGGAGGGAAATACGAGTTTTCCCAATCCAAAGATGCGCGGAATTCTTGAGAAGTCGGCTGACTTTGCCGGAATCAACAAGTTCAAACTCACATTTAAAGGCGGTCCGGTCCGCGCTATGGTCCTCAAAGACCTTGAAACCCCGAAGAACTCGCCCCTGTTTATCCGAGGCAACCCGCCGAAGCCAGGGGAACAGCCGCGGGTTGTTCCGCGCCGGTTCATCGAGGTGCTAAGCGAGAACGGTCAGCCCACACCTTTCAAGGAAGGAAGCGGACGGTTGGAGCTTGCCCAGTCCATTGCGCGCCCCAGCAATCCGCTCACCGCACGGGTGATTGTTAACCGGGTTTGGATGCACCACTTCGGTGAAGGATTGGTAAGGACACCGGACGACCTTGGTAATCAAGCAGGGAAGCCCACACATCCTGAATTGCTCGATTTTCTTGCAAACTGGTTTGTCCAGGACCTTGGCCCCCAAAAACCGGCGTGGTCGCTTAAGAGCCTGCACAAGGCGATCATGCTTTCGAGAACTTACCAGCAATCAAGCAACTCAGTATTCAAGGGGGGGCCGAGTGATTATGCAAAAATCGACCCCTCAAACTCGCTTCTCTGGCGCTCCAATGTGCGCCGACTGGACTTCGAAAGCTTCCGCGACTCGCTCATCAGCATGGCAGGAATCATGGACAAATCGCCAGGGGGGCAATCCTTCAATGTAACCGAGGAGCCCTACGTATTCCGCCGTTCCGTGTACGCCTACATTGATCGTGCCAACATGCCTGACTTGCTAATGCAGTTCGACATGGCAAATCCCACCGCCCCGAACAGCAAGCGCTCATCGACCATCGTGCCGCAGCAGGCGCTCTTCCTTATGAACAGCTCCTTTGTGGCCGCGATCGTGCAAAACATCGTGAAACGGCCTGAAATCGTGAATGCCGTCTCTGTGCAAAAAGACACGGACAAGGGCATCTCGGCAGTGTACCGACTGGTGCTCCAGCGGTTGCCCACTCCTTCAGATCGCAAGCGCGCGATCGATTTCCTCGTGCTGGAGAATAAAATGCAGGCAGCCATCAAGGCAGATGCCGCCCAGATGAACAAAGACGCCTCAAAATTGGCCGAGAAGAAGCTACAGAGCGCCCAGAACGCCAAGACCGCGAGCGCGGCTCTC
>JACCEC010693324.1_pt1 | contig 10541 bp, 6 predicted proteins | sample 7450121 | NCBI WGS metagenome assembly JACCEC01 (sample SAMN15323455, study PRJNA562643) | freshwater metagenome | isolation source: river surface water | place: USA:Blue River Watershed | collected 2017-08-18 | reverse complement strand
CCACAAAATAGGATGTCAGCCCGCGCCAGTTCCAGCGGCCATAAAGGCCATCGGCCATGAACATCGCGCGGATCGAATAGCGGCCTTTGCGCACGAAGAAGAAGTCAACAAGGTTGATCGCCGTCCATGGCGTAAAGAGGTAAACAAGGATCCCCAAAAAGGCTTCAAGCGCGTGGAGCACGTTGCCGCTGAGCGCCAGCGAGAGGGAAAGCGACGCCGCACACACAACCGCAAGCGCGCCCAAGCGAGAGGCGATGCCGAGCCGGATCGGGCGGATGCTATCAATCACGCTCAGCAGGGTCAGCGATGAGCCGTACAGGTTGAGCGAGGTAATCGTGACCAGCCCGCCAAAGCTGCTGACAAGGACGATCCAGCCAAAGCCGCCGAACATCGCATCGGCGCTTTGGCGCAACGCGACCACAATATCGGTATGGGCAAACGCCGCGGCGGCAAAAGCACCGACCAGCATCATCCACGCGCCGCCGATAAAGGCCCCCGCAAAGGTCCACAAAAAGGAGGCGCGAATGCCCACTTCGCGCGGCAGATAGCGCGAATAATCTGACACATAGATTGACCAGCTCAGCTGATATCCAGCGGCGGCAAAAAACTGGACAAGGAAAAGCGTGGGTTTGAACGGGCCAGGTTGCAGCAGAGTTGCCAGATCAACCACGCCGAACAGGCCAACCGTATAGACGGCAAGAACCGCCAGCATGAGATAAGCAAGCAGCCGTTGCGCCTTATGGATCAAATCATAGCCCGCGGCCGCGATGAGGAGCGCGAGGGCCGCAAAGGCCAAGATCGTTGGCCCTTCGGGCAGGCCAACCAATTCCTTGACGGTGCTTGCCGCAAGCGACTGGTTGAGGGCGTTAAAGCCGATATAGGTGACGAGCGCGACGACCCAGACCAAGAGCGCCCCCAAATAGCCAAATTGCGGGCGAGATTGGATCATTTGGGGTAGGCCGAGATGGGGGCCTTGGGTGCAATGGAAGGCCATCAAGATGGTCCCCAACATACACCCGCCCAGCACCGCGAGGCTTGACCAGAACAAGCTCAACCCCGCAAAGACGCTGATTGCGCCGGTCGCGAGCGTTGCCAGATGGGCGTCGCCCGTAAACCATACGGGCCAAAGGTGGCGCACTTCCCCGCGCCGTTCGGCAATCGGGATATAATCAATCGAGCGCGTTTCAACCAAAGCCATATGGGTTCCCCTCCCCCGAGCAGATTAGCCGGGCATCTTGATATAGCGGCCCACGCCGTCCGGCGGCGGCAAATGGGACTGACCCGCGACAAAGGCGTGCGCCTTATCTTGCATCGCTTGCGGGGCCGGCGCCGATTTCTCTGCCTTGGCGTCGACATGGACAAGCATGTGCTCGGCCGTTGCGATCACTGCATCATGGCGCAGATTGACCATTTCATGGAAGAGATGGAGGCGCTTGGCGTCTGCCGCCAGCACGCGGGTGCGCACTTCCACGGGCTCGCCGAGCCGTGCTTGCCCCAGATGGCGGATATGCGTTTCAACCGTGTACCAAGAATGGCCGGCCGCCACATAGTCCATCCCGGCGCCAATCTGCGCCAAGACCACATCGGTCGCATCGCCAAAGAGCTTCAAATAGCAATATTCGGTCAGATGCTCGTTATAGTCGATCCATTCCGGCTGAACGGGCGTAGAGATCGTCAGCAACCGCCCATCGGGCCGCGTGGTACCGATGTCGGCCGAGCCGCCGCCCAACCGCTGTCGGTGCGCGCGTGCGACCGAGCCGGCGGCAAAGTCATTGCGTTCCAGCGCGTGGGTCAGGTCGACCAAGCAATCGTCGCGCAGCTTTTCATAGGTGCGCAAGTCGATATTGCCCGCTTGCTCGTCGCTTTGGCGCGAAATGGTGTCGATCAGCTCATCGGTGAGCTTGGGTCCGATCAGCTTCGTCCACGGCCATTCCATCGACGGGCCGAACTGGTGGAGGAAGTGGCGCATCCCGTCTTCCCCGCCGGCGAGCCGGTAAACAAGGAAGGTGCCCATGAACGACCAGCGCATCCCCGCGCCAAAGCGGATCGCATCGTCGATTTCAGCGGCTGTTGCGACCCCATCATTGATCAGCCAGAGCGCCTCGCGCCAAACAGCTTCCAACAAACGGTCGGCGATGAAGCCATCAATCTCCTTGCGGACGTGCAGCACCTTCATGCCGATCCGCTCATAGACAGCGGCGGCAATATCTTTTGTCGCTTGGCTGGTCTTTTCCCCGCCGCAAATTTCAACCAGCGGGAGGAGGTAAACCGGGTTGAAAGGATGGCCGACAACAAGCCGGTCCGGCCGCGTCATTCCGGCCTGAAGCTTGGTCGGCAACAGGCCCGATGTGGACGAACCAATCACGGCATGGGCGGGCATCGCGGCATCGATTTCCGCGAGCAGGCGGACCTTCAGATCCTCCCGCTCCGGCAGGCTTTCCTGAATGAAATCGGCATCGTGCACCGCATCGGCAATACTGGCGGCAAAGCGCATCGTGCCCTCAGCAGGCAAGGCTTGGCCGAACAGCCGGGTCAAGGCGCGACGGGCATTGTCGAGGACAGCCGCTGTCTTGCGTTCCACCTCTGGGTCGGGATCAAAGATCGCGACATCGATGCCGTTCAGCACGAAGCGCGCCGCCCAGCCTGCGCCGATCACGCCGCCGCCAATGATGCCAACTTTGCGGATGTCGTGTGCCATGGCCCTTGTGCCCCTCAGCGCTTTTTGAGCTTCAATTTCTCACGCACCTCGGCCGGGCCAAGGATGCGCGCGCCCATGCCGGTCAAGATCTGCACCGCGCGTTCGACCAATTGGCCGTTGCTCGCAAACTGCCCGCGGCCGAGATAGAGATTATCCTCCAGCCCGACGCGGACATTGCCGCCCGCAAGCGCCGCCATCGCCACGAACGGCAGCTGGTTGCGCCCAATCGAAAAGCCGCTGAAGACCGCACCGGGGGGCAATTGATGCACCATTGCCATTGTCGTCAGCGGATCATCGGGCGCGCCATAGGGAATGCCCATGCACAGCTGGATCATCACCGGATCATCGAGCAACCCATCGCGGATCATTTCCTTCACGAACACCAGATGGCCGGTATCAAATACCTCCAATTCGGGCCGCACACCCAATCGCTGCACTTCGGCTGCCATGGTGCGCAGCATGCCGGGCGTGTTGGTCATCACATAATCGGATTCGGCAAAATTCATCGTCCCGCAGTCGAGCGTGCAGATTTCCGGCAGCAGTTCCTGCACATGGGCCAGCCGTTCCATCGGGCCGACCATATCGGTGCCAGCAGGGTCAAGCGGCAGCGGCGTTTCACCGGGGCCAAAGACGATGTCGCCGCCCATGCCGGCGGTCAGGTTGATGACCACATCGGTGTCACTCGCACGGACCCGTTCCACCACTTCGCGATACAGCGCGACATCGCGGCTGCCCTTGCCCGTTTCGGGATCGCGGACATGGATATGGGCAATCGCGGCCCCGGCGCGCGCGGCCTCAATCGCGGCATCGGCGATTTGGGCGGGGGTGATGGGCAGCGCCGGGTGCTTGTCTGCGGTGGCGCCAGAGCCGGTGACGGCACAAGTGATGAAAGTTTCGAAATTCATGGCATATCCTCCCGTCCTGCCTTGGCAGCTTGGAACCCAATTTAGCTCCTTTCAGGATGAAGAAAATCGCAATAGACGACAATAGATTGCGAAAGGCGACAATTTCTGTCAGGCCCATTTCACCATGCAAAGTCTTGCGTTTGTCTTGATGCCCGGGTTCTCCGCCATCGCCTTTTTTGCGGCGCTTGAGCCTTTGCGGATTGCCAATCGTTTGTCGGGTGCGCCTCTCTTCAGGTGGACGGTGCATGCCCCGGACGGGGAATATGCCGCGGCCTCGAACGGGATGCAGATGCGATCCGATGGTCCCTTGCCCGATGCGCCGGACACATTGATCATCTGCGCCGGCTTTGATCCGCTCGATCGCGCCAAACCCGCGTTGTTAAGCCAGATCCGCCGCCTGTGGCGTGCCGGATGCCAGATTGGGTCGATTGACACCGGCGCCTTTCTGCTGGCCGAAGCTGGCATTTTGGGGCGCGAGATGGTCACCGTCCATTGGGAGGCGGCAGAGGCGTTTCGCCAACGTTATCCGCAAATCCCCGTTTCATCCGAAATCTATGAACGCCATGCCCGGTTGATGACCTGTGCCGGCGGGACGGCTGCGATGGACATGATGCTGGACCGCATCGCCGCAAGCCATGGCATCGCGCTTGCCCAAGCGGTTTCAGACCAGCTGATCCATGATCGTATCCGCCCGTCCAGCGCGCCCCAGCGGACGATTATGGGCGGGGAGGCTGATGCTGCAGGGCCGGTCGTGACGCGACTGATGGAGGCGATGGCGCGCGGGGTTGGGCAAGGCCAGCCGCTCGCTGCCCTTCTCGCTACCGAAGGCCTCAACCGGCGTCAGGCAGAGCGGCTTTTCAGGGCGGAGTTGGGGGTAAGCCCGGGCCAATTCTATCTCAAGCTTCGTCTGCGCCACGCCTTAGATCTGATGCGCCAAGCTGGTTTGTCCGTCCACGACGCGGCTTTGGCGGCAGGCTTTTCCTCCCAGCCCGTATTTTCGCGGGCGTGCCGGCAGCAATTCGGCCGCTCGCCGCGCGAAATACTGGCAGGATCCGGCTCGTCGGCGCGGGCGTGAGCGGCGCGCCGCCAAGGTTTGCCTATCTCTCGTCGATGCGGCTCCAGACAGGCAGGGCTGGCAACTTGCTCAGGCCGCTTGACCTGTCTCGGCGACGAAGACTTTTGCTACGATCTGCATGATCAGATTATCCCAATCGGCGGGGTTCATCCTGTCCTCGGTGACGTCGTCCACAATCTTGCCCAGCGTATAGGCTTGAATGAACACGGCGGCAGCGTGCGGGCTGAAATCTGGCTTAAACCATCCCCGCTGCTGGCAGATGGCAAAAAGCTCGGCATAGGCTGCCGTTAACCGGGTTTGCTCGATGGCCATTCTGGCCATCAGCCGAGGCTTCTTTTCCGCAAAGGAAAGCAGCCGCGCGCGGCGGAACCGGGTCGCGCGCTGGCTTTCATTCTGGGTGGCCTGGGTAACGGCCCGCAACCCCGCGATCAGGCTGGCAAGATCGGTGGATTGATCGATGACGTTGCGAATGAGATCCGCATTATTATCAACGCTTTTTACAAACAATCCGACAAGAACCGTCTCCACGAGATCAGAGAAATCGTCAAAATGGTGATAAAGCGACCCCTTGGATACGCCAGATTTGATGAGCACCATATCGACAGTCAGCGAATCCGGGGATTCGCTTTCAAGCAACTCTACAGCGGTTTCGATTAAGAGCCGCCGGGTTGGGTGCTGGTTACTGTACATAGCTTCGCCTTTTGCACGCGCACCTTGGGGTGGCGAGTTCTTTTCATGCCGGAATGGCATGGCTTTTTGTTGCATCAATATAAGCAGTAATTAGACGCATAGTCTAGAACTAGAGTCTGGTTATAGTTTTGAGAGCAGGCTGAGAGATAACTGGGGGATTAAGCAAAATGTCTGTGACTTTTGGGCGTGCGTCAGGCGGTCTGCGCGCTACAGCTAAGCGGGTGTCAACGGCAGCACTTGGGCTGTTCGCTGCCGCAGCAGCAATGGTTGCGCCTGCTCACGCTGCGCCTCTCACCACCGTAAGCGTGACCTTCAACAATGGCTTTATTGGCGAATATTCCTCGACCACTCAGTCTTCCGCTCAGGCGCCGCAACATTCAATCTTGTTCGGCACGTTGAACATTCAGTCGGTCACGATCTCGCAGCAAACCGACACCGGCCTTTTCAAAAAGAACCAGGGCAACGACGTGCTCGTTGATCTTACCGTAAGATACACCAACGGCACGACCGTGACCTGCAGTTCAACTTTCGTGAACTGGTTGGATAAATCCGGCAACTTCGTCGAGGGGATCGGTCTTATCACGTCGAACTGTAACGACGGGTACACGCTCACCACCAGTCTCAATAGTCAGCCTGTTACCTTCCAAAAGACATATCTGCTTCGGACCGCCACCAGCCAGCGCGTCTATCTCGCCTCTGGCGTGGCGGTGGATGCTAAATATGTCAGCGGCGGCAGCAGTACCAAGGTTTCGGGCAGTGCCGACACAAACGGCGCGCTGAATGCGTTGAACGCCGAGCTTGGTGCCGTCCCCCCCGTGATTACCGGCCCTTCAGGGGGTGCTGGTGCGACATCGTCGCAAATTTCGATTGTCGAAGGGAACACCGCGATCACGACCCTGACAGCAAGCAAGGCTGTCAATTGGTCGATTGATACGACCAGTGTCACAGGTGTGGATTACGGGGCCTTCGCGATCAATGCCAGCACTGGCGCGCTCACCTTCCAGACGGCTCCAGTCTATGCATCACCAACAGACGCTGGGGCCAATAACTCCTACATCGTGACGGTGAAGGCGGTGGATCCAGTCAACAACACGCTCGTTGCGACCCAGACGGTTACTGTCTATGTCCTCCCCGTAGGGAACTCGTTGGACGGCGATCCGCCGGTCATTACGGGTCCGTCGTTGAATTCTGAGACAGTCGACGAGAATCAAACAGGCGTGACGCAACTTACGGCTGATGAACCAGTGACTTGGTCGATCGAGACAGATCCCAACGCGCCTGACGACGAATTCTTCCAAATTGCTCCGGATGGGACGATCACCTTTATCGGCGCGCCGGACTACGAGCAGCCTTTGGATGATGGCGCGAACAACAGCTACATCGTCAAAATCAAGGCAACGGATACCAATAACAATGTTTCCTACCTGACGCTTACCGTCAACGTCCGTGACTTGACGGAAGCTGGCCCTGTGATCACCGGTCCCTCGGGACAACCCGGTGACGCGAATACCGCGATTACGGTCAACGAAGGCCAGACAACGGTATTTAAGATGAGCGCGCCAGGCGCGACCTCATGGGCGATTGTTGGCAACAACGACGATGCCAAGTTCGATATCCTGCAGGACGGAACGATTTTCTTCCTCACGCCGCCAGATTATGAACTGCCGACGGATATTGGGGCGAACAACACCTATGTTCTGACCGTCATGGTGACTGACGCAAACAACAAGGTCTCCTATCAAACAGTTACGGTCACGGTGCGTGACTTGGACGATATAGCGCCGCTGATCACCGGACCTTCAGGTGGCCCAGGGGCTGCGGCGTCGGCGATCACCATTTTTGAAGGCCAGACGCCGGTATCGACATTCGTTGCGAACGAGCCCGTGACCTGGGGCATCGTCGGCGGCGACGATCTGCTGCAGTTCACGATTGATCCTGCAACGGGCGCGCTCAGCTTCCGTCGGGCGCCTGACTATGAAGCTCCGGCAGACCAAGGGCTTAACAACGTCTATGTGCTCGTGCTGCGTGCGGTTGACGCCAGCGGCAATGTGGCGACCCAGACGGTGACGGTCACGGTTGCTGATATCGATGATACGCCGCCTGCCATCACCGGTCCGTCCGGCGGCCCCGGTGCTGCTGAATCGACGCTGTCGATTAACGAAGGCCTGACCCCCGTTCATGGCTTTACCGCGAACGAAGAGGTCACCTGGTCGATCACCGGGGGCGCCGATCAGTCGGGCTTTGCGATCGATCCCGCAACGGGTGCGCTGACCTTCAAGGCAGCGCCGGACTATGAAACCCCGAAAGATGCGGACGGCAACAACACCTATATCGTCCGGATCCGGGCGACCGATGAGGCCGGCAACTACAGCGAACAGACGCTGACGGTGACGATCCTCAACGTGGATGAAATTGCCCGCAAGCTCGCCGAAATCGGCGGCCGCCTGCGGACCGATCTGCGGACCTATGCGATGCGGGGTCTGGGCGACATGCTCAGCTTCAACGAAGAAATGATGCAAAGTGCCGATGATGACGATGGCAATGACGCGGCCTGCGGGACGAACGGTAAAAAGCCGGTTTCCGGGGCGGTCAACGCCAACGAACAGGGCCAGCAGGCGCGCTTGAACTATACCAAGCAGCTCAACCAGTGCGGCCGTCCTTATCGGGTCTTGCTGAATGCTGGCCTGTCGATCTCCGGTCTTGATGGCGACTGGACGACCCGGACGCTTGGCTCGGTGCGCGTAGAGCGCCGGGTTGCCAAGGGTGTCACGCTCGGCATGGGCGTGATGGCGTCGACCGCGAACGACAAGCTGCGGAGCTTTGCGGATAGCGAAATCTCCGACACGTCGGTCCAGCTCAACGTCTACGGCCGGGCACGCCTGACCGAGACGCTGCGGGCGGGTGCCTTTGCGGGCCTTGGCCGGGCATGGTATGATTTCGGCCTGCGGGATACCGATGGCTTTGATCTGACGGGCACGATGCGCGGCCGTCGTTATGCCTATGGCGCGATGGTGAGCGGCGACCTTATGGTTGGCGATCTTAAACTGACAACCGATGCGACCCTGTCGCACGCTGTTGAACGGTTGCGCAGCGCCAAGCTCTCGGCACGATATCTGGGCGAAAATCGTTCGGACATCGCCTTTGCGGTGGGCACGGTGAATTCAACCCGGCTGAGCATCCCGGTAACGGGGGCCCTCCGCCTCTCTGGGTCGGACACCGCCGAAGGCACCAAGCTGCTGCTGAGCCCCGGCCTGTTGTGCGAAGACGTCTCGGTTGACCGTTCGACGCTTTCCTGCGGCTATCAGCTGGGGGCCAAGGTCAACTCGCGCTTCGGCGAGAAGAGCAAGGGCTATCTCACCTATCGGTACGAGTCCGTTTCCGGCCTTGAGCGCAACCTGATCGGCTTGGGCTATGCCCTGAGCTTTGGTCCGCGCAACATGATGGAAATCGGCTTTGATGTGGATCGCGGCATTTCGGCATTCGCTGCTGATGATAGCCGCGCGATGATCAGCCTGCGTCTCGCGCGCTGATTTCGTCAAAACGAACCTGATAAAAGGGGCGGTCAGGCAACTGGCCGCCCCTTTTTGCTGCGGGCGGGCTGTCACCTATTTGTCATTTACTCACGGACCGGCTTCTGCGAAAGCGTGGCTTGGTTTGCCAAGAACAGGCATAATGGGGATCGCGCGTGGCAGGCACTCCGCTGCACGACGTAACGGATCAGGACGATAGGGGACAGCCGCGGAGTACCGCCGCTTCTCGACCCTTTGTCGTGCTCATTTTGCTGCTGGTGACGGGGTGCGCGCCGCTATGGGTGGTGCCCAGCCTGACGCCGCTGCCGTTTTTGTTGCTGAACCTTGCTTATATGCTGCTTGCGTGCGTCGCAGCCGGACTGGTGCTGGGGGCAACGATGGTCGCACGCCGCGCCCGGGCCCTCGATCTCAGTCCCGAACAGCGACGCTGGATGCTCGCCGCAATCATCACCACCGGCATTACGCTATCGCATTTTCAAGTCTTTAAGCAGCTTGTTTTGCCCAATCGCGGCTTCCCGCTCGATCCGCTGATTGCCACGATCGAACAGCAACTGCTCTTTGGTCGCGATGCGTGGGAATGGTCGCACATGGTGTTTGGCGGGTTGGCGCCGACGCTGGTGTTGGACACGGCCTATGCGCTCTGGCTCCCGATCATGTTCCTGTTTCCTGCGGCCATTGTGGTGATGGTGGCGGATGCGCGCATGCGGGGGCGGCTGATCGGCACCTGGGTCGCGTCGTGGATTCTCATTGGCAGCTTGGCAGCATGGCTGCTCGCGTCGGCGGGCCCTTGTTATTATAATGCTCTTGTGGGCACCCATCCCGGGTTTATCGACCTTCACACGGTCCTTGGCCAATTAGACGCGCAAGCGGCCCAATATGGGCTTCAGGTGCGCGCGCTTTATTTTCAGGACATGCTCAAAATGTCGCAAGGCGGCGGGCTTGTTTTTGCCAGCGGCATTTCGGCGATGCCGTCGATGCACGTGGCGATGGCGACCCTTTTTGCAATTGCTGGCTTCAAAATCTCCCCCCGTGTGGGATGGGCCTTTGCCGCTTATGCCCTGCTCATCTGGATCGCCTCGATCCATCTTGGCTGGCATTATGCCGCAGATGGCATTTTGGGCGGGGTGATGATGGTCACGCTCTGGCTGTTGTCTGGTCCGGTTACCGCCCTCATCCTGTCCGGCGCGCAACGGCGCCGGGAAGGACGACGGACGCTGCTTTCCTGACGCGCGGGCTTAGTCGCCCGTAAAGACAGGCGGGCGCTTTTCGACAAAAGCGTTGATCGCTTCGCGATTATCGGCCGTTTCATGGACGATCGCCTGATAGGCGGCAGAAAGCTCCAAAATGTCGGACATGCGGCTGTGCTGGGCCTCGCGCAGCAAGCGCTTGGTCAGACGCAGCGCCCGGGGCGGGTTGCACACAATCCGTTCGGCCATTGCCAGCGCTGCGGCCATCAACTGGTCATCCTCTACAACTTGGCTGACAAGGCCGATCTCTTTGGCCGTCTCAGCGTCAAAGCGGTCGCCGGTGAAAAACAGCTCGGCCGCTTTGGCATAGCCCAGCACCTGTTGCAGCGCCCAAGCGCCGCCATCGCCGGGGACGATGCCGACCTTAATGAAACTACAGGCAAAAAGCGCGCTTTT
>JACCEC010494488.1_pt1 | contig 10541 bp, 9 predicted proteins | sample 7450121 | NCBI WGS metagenome assembly JACCEC01 (sample SAMN15323455, study PRJNA562643) | freshwater metagenome | isolation source: river surface water | place: USA:Blue River Watershed | collected 2017-08-18 | reverse complement strand
CTTGCCCCCCTACAATCGGGCGCAACATCCCGAGGGGGGCAGATCATGAACTGGCGCATCAAGCCGCTTGACGACATCCTGGCCAACGCTGAACGTCGGAGCCTCAAACGCTCCCTCGGTGGCTTCCAACTGACGATGATGGGTGTCGGTGCCATCATCGGTACCGGTATCTTCGTGTTGACCGCCGAGGCTGCGCAGAAAGCGGGCCCTGGCATGATGGTGTCGTTCATCATCGCGGGCTTCGTTTGCGCGGTCGCTGCGCTTTGCTACGCCGAGCTGGCCTCGATGGTGCCGGTCTCCGGCTCGGCCTACACCTATAGCTACGCGGTCATGGGCGAAGTCGTCGCCTGGGTCGTCGGTTGGGCGCTGGTGCTCGAGTACGCCGTCGCGGCGAGTGCGGTCTCGGTCGGATGGTCCAATTATTTCGTCGGACTCATGGATCGCAGTCTCGGCATCTCCATACCCGAGGAGTTCACCCGCGGGCCTTACGCGGGCGGCGTGATGAACGTGCCGGCAGCGACGATTGCGTTGCTCGTGACTTCCTTGCTGATCGTCGGTACGCGCGAGAGCGCGAGCGTCAATGCGGTACTCGTGGCCATCAAGGTTGCTGCTTTGACCCTGTTCGTCTTCTTGGCGTTACCCGTGATCAACGGCGACAACTTCGAGCCGTTCGCACCGAATGGTTTCTGGGACGCAACGGGCCTCGGTATCGCCGGTGCCGCGGCTTCGATCTTCTTTGCCTACGTGGGCTTCGATGCGGTCTCGACGGCAGCTGAAGAAACCGAGAATCCGCAGCGCAACATCCCGATCGGTTTGATCGGCAGCCTCGCGATCTGCACGATTTTCTACATGCTGGTTGCTGCCGGTGTGATCGGCTCGGTTGGTGCCCAGCCGGTGCTTGATGCCGCTGGTCGCGCGATCTCGCCGGGCAGCCCGGAGTTCGCGGCGGTATGCGCACTCCCGGAGAACGCGCAGGCAGTTGCTTGCAGTCGTGAGCCGCTGGCCTTCGTGCTCGAGCTGCTGGGTTGGGACAAGGTATCGCAGTTGATCGGTCTGGCCGCGTTCCTCGCGCTGCCGTCGGTCATCCTGATGATGCTCTTCGGTCAGACTCGCATTTTCTTCGTGATGGCGCGCGATGGCCTGCTGCCTGCTGCCGATACGCTCACCAAAGTGCACCCGAAGTTCCACACGCCCTACGTCGTGACGATCATCACGGGTGTGGCAGTGACGGTGTTCGCGGCCTTCTTCCCGGTGGGTGTGCTCGCGGACATCGCCAACAGCGGCACGCTGTTCGCGTTCATGGCGGTCTCGGTCGGTGTGCTCATCCTGCGTGTGCGTGAGCCGAATCGTCATCGACCGTTCAGCACGCCGGCCGTGTGGGTGGTGGGCCCGTTGGCGTTGCTCGGTTGCGGCTTCCTGTTCTTCTCGTTGCCGCCTTCGACGCAGCTGACCTTCGTCTACTGGTCACTTGCCGGCTTGGCGCTGTACTTCCTCTACGGATTCCGTAACAGCCCACTCGCGCGTTCGAAGCAGTGACCCGTCTGCATGGCTGAGTCCGACCCGAAGCTCGCCAATCGCATCCTGATCGGTCTCGTGGTGGGCGCCCTCGCGGGCGCCCTCACGTTGATCGTAGGCGCGGAGGTGCCCGCTGTGCTGGAAGGCGCGCAGGCGCTGTCGGTCGCGGTCTTCGATCCGCTCGGTCAGATCTTTCTGCGTTTGCTGTTCTTCGTGGTGATGCCGCTGGTCTTTGCATCGCTTGCCGCCGGTGTCGTGCAGCTCGGCGATCTCTCGCGCCTCGGGCCGCTGTCGGCGCGAACGTTCACGCTGTTCTTCCTCAACATGTCGATTGCCTGCGTGCTCGGGCTCGTCATGATGAACGTGCTGCAACCCGGCGCCGCGCTAGACCCCGAGACGCAGACTCGTCTCGTCAGTGCTTACGGCGGTGACACCGAGAAGATCATGCAGCGTCAAGCGGAGCAGCCGCCGATGAGTCTGCAGACCGTCGTCGACATGTTCATGCCACGCAATCTGATCGGTGCGATCACGGGCAATCAGCGCGGCACGCTCGGTGAAGTGCTGCCGCTGATCTTGTTTGCGATCTTGTTGGGGGCAGCGGCGATTCGTCTGGGTGGACGTCGGCGCGAGCAATTGCAGTCGGGGCTCGAGCTCGTCGCCGAACTCATGACCGGCATCGTGCAGTTTGCCTTGCGTATTGCGCCCTACGCAGTCCCGGCGATGATCTACAGCGTGGTGGTAAAGATCGGTTGGGACATCCTCATTGCCCTCGGCCTTTTCGTTATCGGCTGCCTCGTCGTGATGTTGGTCCACCTCTTCGGCACGATGTCGCTGTGGCTGAAACTGTTCTCGCGCTATTCGCCAATGCAGTTTTGGCGCACGATCCGTCCCGTGCTCGTGACCGCCTTTTCGACGAGTTCGAGCAGTGCGACGTTACCCGCCGCACTCGCCTCGGCGCGAGGCGACCTCGGCATGAAGCCAACGACGGCCGGCTTCGTGCTGCCGCTCGGTACCACCATGAACATGGCAGGCACCGCTCTCTACGAGGGTTGCGTGGTGTTGTTCGTGGCGCAGGTGTTTGGGATTCACCTCGATTTTGCACAGCAGGTCACGCTGTTGCTGCTGGCGGTGCTCGGCGCAGTGGCCGCTGCCGGAATTCCGGGTGGCTCTCTGCCGATCATTGCGGGTCTCTTGATCACCTTCGGTGTTCCGGCCGAGGGGATCGGTATCGTTCTCGGTGCCGACCGTTTGCTCGACATGACTCGAACCATGGTCAACGTCGGCGCTGACATGGTGACGACAGCCGTCGTCGATAGTCTCGAGCGCAAGGCGTCGGGAGAGTGACCCCATGAACGCCGTGCTTCGCTGGCAAGCATGGGTTCCGTTGTTGGGTTTGGCGCTCGGCGTATTTGGCGGCAAGCTGCCTGAGTCGCTCGCAGTAGCTTCGACCGTCTCTGTATTGGTCTTCGTGGTGTTGGCGGCGGTCTATCACGCGGAGGTAATCGCCGAGCGGGTAGGTGAGCCGTACGGAACGCTGGTCCTGGCCGTTGCGGTCACCATCATCGAGGTGGCGCTGATTATTTCTTTGATGTTGAGCGGCGATGGGCCAGTGCCGACGCTGGTGCGTGATACGGTGTTCGCCGCCGTGATGATCATCATCACCGGCATGGTGGGTCTTTGTCTGCTGTCGGGCGCGTTGTCGCACGGTGAGCAGACCTTCACGCGGCGAGGCGTGAGTGCGGCACTCGCCACGCTCACGGCTCTATCGGTTTTGACGCTGGTATTACCCAACTTCACCACTTCGGCACCCGGCGGTGCCTACTCGATGCTGCAGTTGGCGTTCGTGGGGTTCGTGTCGCTCGTGCTCTACGGCGCGTTCGTCTTCATCCAGACGATCAAGCATCGAGATTATTTTCTCGACGAAATCCACGAGAAGATCCTGGCCGAGACTTCGGCGGTGTCGGAGGGTAAAGCGCCGGCAGTGCACGTCGAGCGTGCACCGCTCGGTTGGACCTTCATTGCCTTGGTGCTCGCGCTCGTGGCTGTAGTCTTGTTGGCCAAGGCACTCGCGCCGGGTCTCAACAGCCTAGCTCGTTCGGTCGGCGCGCCGGTGGCGGCGGCAGGTGTATTCATCGCCGCATTGGTGCTGCTGCCTGAAAGTATTGCGGCGTTTCGGGCTGCTCGAGCTAATCGCTTGCAAACGAGCATGAATCTCGCGCTCGGTTCGGCACTAGCCTCGATTGGCCTTACGATTCCGACGCTCGCCGTTATTTCAATCGCGATGGGCTGGACGCTCGATCTCGGTCTCGGCACCAAAGAAATCGTGCTGCTTGCACTCTCGCTGCTGGTGTGTACCCAGTCGTTCAGCACCGGCAGAACCACCGTGCTGCAGGGCACGGTGCATCTCGTCATCTTCGCGGTCTACTTGTTTACGACGATCGTTCCCTGACAGCGCGTTTTCGCGCCGGATCGATCAACCCTCGATCAGGGTATTCGTCAGATGCGGTTTGCAGAGCGCGACTAGCGCGTCATAGACCTTGGGTGAGCCGGCGATGATATTGCCGCCTTGCGTGTATTCGCCGCCGCTCAAGGTGCCCACGCGACCACCGGCTTCTTCGATCAGCAGCGTTCCGGCAGCGGTATCCCAAGGACCAAGCCCAATTTCGAAGAAACCATCGGTGCGCCCAGCGGCAACATAGGCGAGATCGAGCGCAGCGGAGCCTGGGCGTCGGACGCCTGCGCTCGCAATCATCACGTCCTTGAGCATCGCCATGTAGGCATCGAGATGCTGCGTGTTCGCACGATAGGGAAAGCCGGTACCGATCAGCGCACCGTCGAGTCCGCGCAGATTCGTCACGCGAATGCGGCGATTCTCGAGATGGGCACCATCACCACGGGAGGTGGTGAAGACTTCCTGACGCATCGGATCGTAGATGACCCCGTGTTCCACCCGTCCGCGAACGCGGCAGGCGATCGAGACACAAAACTGCGGAAAGCCGTGGATGAAGTTCGTCGTCCCATCAAGCGGGTCGATAACCCACTCGAAGGGGCTCGAGCCGATCGCGCCACTCTCTTCGCACAGGAAGGCATGGTCGGGATAAGCGCGGCGGATGGTGGAGATGATCTCGGCCTCGGCAGCCCGGTCAACATCAGTCACGAAGTCGTTACGACTCTTGCTCGAGATTTCGAGCGAGTCGAGCCGATTGAGGCTACGTACGATGACCTCGGCCGCACGGCGTGCCGCGCGTACGGCGATATTGAGTAATGGCTGCATGTTGGCAAAGAGCGATGGAAAACGTCGGTAGAATACCACGCGTGATACCCGCCCCCGCTGACATCCGTGTCGTTCTCATTGAGACCTCCCACCCCGGCAATATCGGGGCGGTGGCGCGCGCCATGAAAAACATGGGTCTGTCGCAACTCGTCCTCGTCCGGCCGCGCGAGTTTCCGCACAGCGAAGCCAGCGCTCGCGCCTCTGGCGCTACCGACGTCCTTGAACAGGCGAGGATCGTGGATCGCATCGAGGATGGGCTTGCAGGCTGCGGTCTCGTGGTGGCGACCACCGCGCGTGATCGCGATCAAAACTTCCGGGTACTCGACGTGCGTGACGCGGCGGCGCGTGTCGTCGAGGAATCAGGGCGGGGCCCGGTTGCGTTGATGTTCGGCAACGAACGCACGGGTCTCACTAATGCCGAGTTGTCTCTCGCGCATCTGCTGCTGCGTATCCCGGCTAATCCCGAATATGCCTCGCTCAATCTCGCGATGGCGGTGCAGTTGGTAACTTATGAGGTGTATCGCGCGCGCGGTGCTCGGCACGAATCGCCACCGGCCATCGTGCCGCTGGCACCGGCGGATGATATGGAACGACTGTACGTGCATCTCGAGCAGGTGCTACAGGAGATTGGCTTCCGCGATCGAACGGCGAGCGGCAAACATTTGATGGAGCGCATTCGCCGTTTTATCAATCGCGCCGAACTCGATCAGAATGAGGCCAACATCATGCGTGGCATTCTCACGGCCGTGCAGAACAAACGCCGTCAGGCCGGGCCGCGCGAGTGACATCACCGGCAGCGCCGATATTTCTCGATCACGCGTCGACGACGCCCTGTGATCCTGAAGTCATCAGTGCGATGCGAGATTGCCTCGCGGGCGATGCGGGCATCGGTAATCCCTCATCCAGCACGCACTATTTCGGCAAAGTCGCAGCCGATCTCATCGAGCAGGCGCGTCGCGAGATAGCCGCATTGATCAGTGCCGATCCGCGCGAGCTCATTTTCACCTCCGGTGCGACCGAGTCCGACAACCTCGCCATTTTGGGTATTGCGCGTGGGCGGAATGATTTTGGGCGACATCTCGTCACCTCACGTACCGAGCACAAAGCGGTGCTCGATCCGTGTAAATACTTGCAGAAACGCGGTTGGCAGATCAGCTGGCTCGAACCGCAAGCCAGCGGTCTCATCGATCCTGAAGCGCTGCGTCGTGCGTTGCGCAGCGATACGCAGTTGGTGTCGATCATGCACGCCAACAACGAGACGGGCGTCGTGCAGGACATCGCGGCGATCGCCGCCATTTGTCGCGAGGCAGGCGTTTTGCTGCACGTCGATGCGGCGCAATCGCTTGGCAAGTTGCCCCTCGATGCGCACGCGCTGGATGTCGATCTGCTGTCGCTGTCGGCGCACAAAATGTACGGCCCTAAGGGTATCGGGGCGCTCTATGTGTCGGCCCGTGCGAGACCGTGGCTCGAGCCCCTGAGTTACGGGGGTGGCCACGAGCGCGGCCTTCGTCCGGGCACCTTGGCGACCCACCAGATTGCCGGCTTCGCTGCCGCTGCCCGCCTCGCAGCCCGTCGACTCAAAGGCGATGCCGAACAGGCGGGCTCACTGGTAAGCGAGTTCAAGGGCGTTCTGGCTGACCTCGACGGCGTGCGATTCAACGATCATCCGGAGCGCCGCTTGCCAGGGTTGGTGTCCGTGACGTTCGAGCGTGTCGAAGGGGAGAGTTTGCTGGCAGCGGTGCCCGAGATTGCCGTCTCGAGTGGTGCCGCTTGCGATTCGGCCTCCGGCGAGCCCTCGTACGTCTTGCGCGCCCAAGGCGTACCAGTCGAGTGGGCCCGCTCGACGTTGCGGGTGGCATTTGGCCGCGGTAACACAGCAGAGCAGGCGAGGTTCGCTGCCACTGTGATTCGCCGCGCCGTTATGCAGCTGCGCGATCGCGATGCCGACTCGGTGCCTGAGCCGGTGCTCGCCGCCGGTTCTGCCTGGGCGGTTGGGGAGGCGGGTTCCCATCGCGAGGGGATGCGGGTGCGCTGCTACCTCGCTCTCGATGCGAACGGTCAGATTGCAGCGGTCGGTTTCAGAGCCTTCGCCTGCCCGGATCTGTGGCGGGTGCTGCAGGCGTTCGAGCGGCTGTGGCCCGGCCGTCGACCTGAGACGACCGATCTTGGCGATCCGTCGCAGTGGGCCGAGCAATTTCAGGTGCCGATCGAGAAACTCGGGCGTTTGATTCGGGTCGAAGATGCGTGGCGCGCCGCCAAAGAGGCGCTAGAATCGAACCACTCACGAGGTGACACGAGACCATGACGATTTCCTTGACGCCCGCTGCGGCGGATCGCGTGAAGAACTTCCTGGAGACCCGCGGCCAAGGCATTGGCTTGCGGCTCGGGGTGCGCAAGACTGGCTGCTCGGGTTTTGCCTACGTCATCAATTACGCCGACTCGACCGAACCCCAAGACCTCATCTTCGAGGATCGTGGGGTGAAGGTTTTCGTCGATCCCGCCAGCCTTCCGCTGATCGATGGCACTGAAATCGACTTCGTGAAGCAGGGTCTGAATGAGGCCTTCAAGTTCCGCAACCCCAACGTCAAGGGCGAATGTGGTTGCGGAGAAAGCTTCAGCGTTTAAAAAAACCTTGTCATCCAGTCACTTGCGCGCTTCCTCGCGTTGCCGGGGTGGCGCTCTCGCGGGTACACTACGCGGCTACCCTTTTTCCTAACAAATCTCATAAGGATGTTTCGCATGGCCTTGGAACGCACTTTTTCGATCGTCAAACCCGACGGCGTCGCCCGCAACCTCATTGGTGAGGTCTATCGTCGCTTCGAGCAGGCGGGTCTCAAGATCGTCGCCTCTCGCATGGTGCACCTGTCCAAGTCCGAGGCGGAAGGTTTCTACGCCGTCCACCGTGAGCGTCCCTTCTTCAACGATCTCGTGAAGTACATGACCTCGGGCCCGGTGGTGTTGCAGGTGCTCGAAGGCGAAAACGCCATCGCGAAGAACCGCGAGATCATGGGCGCCACCGATCCGAAGAAGGCGGCACCCGGCACGATCCGCGCCGACCTCGCCGAGAGCATCGAAGCTAACACCGTGCACGGTTCCGATGGTCCGGATACGGCCGCTCAGGAAATCGCCTACTTCTTCCGCGGCATCGAGATCTGCCCGCGCGGCTGATCGCTCGCGATCAACACCATGACCGAAGCTGCCACCGCGCGAACGAACCTGCTCGGACTCGAGAGAGCCGAGTTGGAGTCGTTCGTGGGCGGCCTCGGTAACAAGCCCTTCCGCGCGCGCCAGTTGATGAGCTGGATGTACAAGCGCGCGGAGGGCGACTTCGCCTCCATGACGGATCTCGCCAAAGATTTCCGTGCGCAGTTGCAAGACTGCGCCGAAATTCGCGTACCCGAGATCGTCTCGCGACACGACTCAGCCGATGGCACCCGCAAGTGGCTGCTGCGCGCCGATAGTGCGCAGGCCTTCGAGATGGTCTTCATCCCGGAGGTCGATCGCGGCACGCTCTGCATTTCTTCGCAGGTCGGTTGCGCGCTCGACTGTTCTTTTTGCTCGACAGCGCAGCAAGGCTTTAACCGCAATCTCTCGAGCGCTGAGATCGTGGGTCAGGTGTGGTTAGCGAATCGTGAGCTCGGTTTCGAGCCGGGCGGCGATCGACGTATCACCAACGTCGTTTTCATGGGCATGGGCGAGCCGCTCGCGAACTTTCGTAACGTCGTGCCGGCGATTCGCATTCTGCTCGATGATCTCGGGTTCGACATTTCGCGTCGTCGCGTGACGCTATCGACGTCGGGTCTCGTACCGCAGATGTATAAGCTCGCCGAAGAGGTTAACTGCGCACTCGCCGTATCGTTGCATGCGCCTAACGATGAACTGCGTAACGAGCTCGTGCCTATCAACCGCAAGCATCCGATCGCCGAACTGCTCGATGCTTGCTGGCACTACATCGACGAGCAGAATGGTCGCAGCGTGACTTTCGAATACGTCATGCTCGATGGCGTCAATGACCAACTCGAGCATGCGCGGGCACTCGCGAAGATGTTCAAAGGTCGTCCCGCCAAGCTCAATCTGATTCCGTTCAATCCGTTTCCCGGCACGAGCTATCGTCGCTCGCCGATGCCGGTGATTACCCGTTTTCGCGATGAGCTGATCCAGCGCGGCGTATTGGCGACGATTCGGCGCACCCGCGGCGACGACATCGATGCGGCGTGTGGTCAGTTGGCTGGCAAGGTGAACGATCGCACTCGAATTCGCCTCGGCGACAAGCTGGCAGGCGCCATGGCAGCGGGACTCGCCTCGTGAGTGATTCGATCGGGACGCTGCTGGCGACGGCCCGCGCGGCCAAGGGCGTGAGTCTTGCCGAGGCGGCTACGCAGCTGCGGTGTGATGAAGTGCTGCTGCGCGCACTCGAAGCCGATCGCTTCGAAGAATTGGGCGCGCCGGTCTTCGTGCAAGGGCACCTGCGTCGTTATGCCGACTACCTCGGCGCTTCGACCGAACAATTGATGGGCGCTTGGGCGACTCTTCGCGCCGAGAAACTCGCTGAGCCTGATTTGGCGCGGATTCCCCGCGCGCCGGTGCGTGCGGTAGATCCCAAAGTGTGGACTCGTCGCGCCGTCGCAGTCGGCCTCACGGTGCTGATCGCCGCTGCGGCTTGGCTGATCCTCGGTTGGGGTTCATCAAGCGTGCCCGCGCCCGTTGCAGCGACACCCGCTCCAGTCGCTGAGCCGCCACCGACGGCAGTTCCTGCAACGACGCCGGTCACTACGCCGACGATCGCGCCTGCACCGGCTGCGCCCACACCTGTGGCGGAGGCCGCGTCAGAGCCAGAGTCAGAGTCAGCCCCAGCACAGATTGCCGCCCCAACGCCCGTATCCACTGGTGCTGCCGTGCTGCGACTCGTGCCGCGTCAGCCTTCCTGGATCGAGGTTTACGACGCAAGCAATCGTCGTCGCTATTACGGCAACGCGGCTGCCGGAACCCCGCTCGCGTTGCGCGGTGAGGCGCCGTTCAGCGTGGTACTCGGTCGCGCCGATGCGGTTGCCATCGAGCTCGATGGGCGCCCGATTACGCTGCCTGCCGCGTTCGTTTACAACGCCACGGCTTTTGTCACCATCGATGCTGCTGGCAACGTACAACGTGCGGCGGCGCGCAACACCCGATCGACTGCTCCATGACTGTTTCGATGATCCAGCCCGTCAAGGGCATGAACGATGTCCTTCCCACCGAGATCGCTCGCTGGCAGTTTTTGGAAGCCACCGCGCGCGATTTGTTGCACGCGTACGCCTTCGAAGAAATGCGCGTGCCCGTGGTGGAGCAGACTGATCTGTTCAAGCGCGCTATCGGCGAATACACCGATGTCGTTGAAAAAGAGATGTACAGCTTCGAGGATAAGGGCGGAGAGCGACTCACGCTGCGTCCCGAGGCAACAGCGGGCATCGTTCGCGCTGCCATTTCCAATGGCATGCTGCGCGGCGCGCGCCACAAGCTGTGGTGCGTGGGCCCCATGTTTCGGCACGAAAAGCCTCAGAAGGGTCGCTTCCGCCAGTTTCACCAGATCGACGTCGAGGCGATCGGCTTTGCGGGCCCTGATATCGACGCCGAGCTGATCGCGCTCTCGAATGCCTTCTGGCAGCGCCTTGGGCTCACGCGAGTGTCACTGCAAATCAATTCTTTGGGCACGGCCGAGGCGCGTCGTGCGTATCGTGCGCAGCTCACCGATTATTTTCGCGCACATTACGACACG
>JACCEC010409324.1_pt1 | contig 10542 bp, 5 predicted proteins | sample 7450121 | NCBI WGS metagenome assembly JACCEC01 (sample SAMN15323455, study PRJNA562643) | freshwater metagenome | isolation source: river surface water | place: USA:Blue River Watershed | collected 2017-08-18 | reverse complement strand
GAGGCAGGGGAGAAGGGGAGAAGAGGAGAAGAGGAGAAGAGGAGAAGAGGAGCAGGGGGAGAAATTTCTATTGCAAGAATGCCCATTCGTAATTCGTAATTCGTAATTGCCTATTTCCTGTTCCCTATTCCCTTCTATACATTTTGTCATGCAGAATCAGAAATTAACGATAAAAAACCCGATCTTTGAGAAATTTAGTTTGTCAAAAATCGGGTTTAATCAATTGTTTTGTGTATTATTCTTTTCGAGAAAAAGTTTCCGTTGCAAAACTTAAACCAGAAGCAAAGTCTTCACCATAACCTTCTTCACCGTGTTGATCAACATCTAAACCTTGTTCTTCAACCATCGATTTAACTCGTAAATCCATGAAAGAACCCAGGATTTTGACGATAACAAAGGTTCCAACCGCAGCAAAAATATAAGTCGCAATCACCCCGACAATTTGAGGTATTAATTGCCCCGGATTTCCATACACCAGTCCATCAAATCCCGCCGGATTGACACTTTTTGTGGCAAACACTCCGGTTAAAATCGCACCAACGGTTCCACCAATACCATGAACCGAATAGGTATCTAAGGAATCATCAAATTGCAATTTCACCCGCCAACTCACGGCATAGAAACAGCAAACGGCGGTGATGGAACCGATTAAAATCGCCCCAACGGGGGTTACAAATCCAGCGGCGGGAGTCACACCCACTAACCCGGCTAAGAAACCACTAGCAGTGCCAACGGCTGTGGGTTTACCCCGTAAAATCCATTCCACGACGGCCCAAGTTAGACCGCCGGAGGCGGTAGAAACCATCGTAGTGACAAAGGCAACGGTGGCTAAAGAACCTGCACTTAGGGCACTTCCAGCGTTGAAGCCGAACCAGCCAAACCATAACATCCCAATCCCTAACAACACAAACGGAACATTGTGGGGCACATGGGGAAGCACCATAAAATGTTTACGCGAGCCTATCATATAAGCTAGAACGACGGCAGAAACCCCGGAACTAATATGAACAACCGTTCCTCCGGCAAAGTCTAATGACCCAATGGCTTGTAACCAGCCGCGACCCCACACCCAATGGGCTAAGGGAGCATAAACAAAGGTAGACCACAACAGAACAAACCAAAAATAGGATTTAAAGTTCATCCGTTCTACAATGGCCCCAGAAATTAACGCGGGGGTGATGATGGCAAACATCATCTGATAAACCATGAATAATTGGTGGGGAATGGTTCCAGCGTAACCAACGGGGTCAGGAGCATCGGCGACGACACCCTTTAAAAACATCCAATCTAAGCCACCAATAAACTGTTCAATGCCTTTACCAAAACCTGCTGACACGGGAGTGGAGACATCAAAGGCGAGGCTATATCCCCAAAAAACCCAGGTGACACCGACAATTCCCATCAAGATGAAGCTCATCATCATGGTGTTGAGGACATTGCGTGATCTCACTAATCCACCATAAAAGAAGGCTAACCCTGGTGTCATAAACAACACTAAAGCAGCAGAAACCAGCATAAATGCCGTATCCCCTGTATTAATCGGGTTTTCTGCTGCTTCTTGTGCCCAGGCTGTTTCCGTTAGAGGGCCAGCTAAGAGAGCTAATGCAACTAATCCAACAATCAATATTCTTTTGAGCACGTTAAGTATTTCCCTATAACCCTTTTCTATGAAATGGATAAGTTAATATTTTGATCCTTGACTCTTATTGTCATTCTGTATCGTAAGGTACAAAATACCAGGGATAGGGAACCGCTTAACAGGGAATCGGGCTGGGAAGTCGGGGAATCGTCAATTACTCCTCATATTCGGGCATTTTCTTCTTCTCTGGAATATTAATGCGAGGAGGCTGATAGGGTTTAGGGGTTTCATCATCCTCCCAAGCATCGGAATCTACATCACTTTCGTATTCATAGTTTAATTCTCTGGCGTAGAGTTTTTGGTCTTGACGGGGAGGTTCAATGGGAACTAATTCTCGTTCTCGATAACGATCATCCTCATCTCGTTCGACATCGCCCCAGTTATCTTCTTCATACTCATCATAAATGGGTTGAGGCTGACGCAACGGTTGAACGGGAGCGGGTTGTTCTTCCCAAGCATCGTTTTCATCCCACGCTTGTTCCGTAGCGGTTGCTGGGGGGCGATATTCTCGTTGGGGAGGCGTTTGAGGAAGTCCGGTTCCTAATTGGTTGGCTGGTTTAACCGTTGGGGGATAATACATTCCCTCTTCTTCTTTTTCCCAAGGAGCTTCACCTAAGCCTAATCGTTCTAATAAACCGACGGAAAGCTGTTGTAAGCGATCTTCTGAGCCTTCAAACACAATTAAACGATTCGGGCCACTACTGACAATTTCCTCAATGGATAATTCGTAGGTACTAATGACTTGTTCTGGAATTTGAGGTAGGCCAATGGAGGCGATAATTAAGGATTCTAATTTGCCATCACGGGTATCAAATCTGAATCCTCGCACTCGTCCTAACGGTTCTCCCGTTTCGGTGATCACTTCACTATTAATCAGGGTACTGTAGCCTTCTACATCCACGTCTTCTTCGAGGACGCTATCATCATCCACCAAAATCACGTCACCGATTTCGCGGACACTACTCAGGTACATAAATTTTGGCATTCCAGCGATCGCTAGAATATTATCACGGAGTCCGATCGCTACAATTTCACGCTGATCGACGTCTACCCATAATTGGCTCACGATCCCAAGTCGTTTACCTCTGTCACGGGTGATAATTTGAGTGCCGAGAATTTCGGAGCGTTGGCGGATATGTTCAGATGTCATGCTAGGCAGAATTTCAGTTCTAACTGTTAAATATACAGATTACTCTACAAATGCTAATGGTATAGATGCGTATCTATCCCATTAGTTTTTCGGGTTTCCTCTACTGGGTGGACAGCCCACCGATGATCCATTAGTTCTGATGCTATCAGAATATTTTGTTTTTGGTTCCTATCAGGGGGTAGAGGAAGTTGACACTCCTTTACCTCAAGGTTGATTACCCTTGCCATATCTTAATTTTAGCAAAAACAAGACCCAGAATACTGTAGAAGATGTTTCCACAGGCATTAAGCATCAGGCGTCTAAAAATGCTCAACAACTCCAAGAAATAGCAGAAGATGCTGGACGGGTTCTGGAATGTTCCCTATAAACTTCCCGCAAAATAGAGGAATTTGGCATATCTATCTAAAGATAGATGTGTCAACTGATCTTGTCGATATACATTAAAAATACTATCGCACGTTCTCAATTCGCGCTTTCCCCAGTCAACCAAAAGCTGGGGATTTTTCATAACCTATCACTTGTGCTTTGTCACTTTGAGGCTGTTGAAACCTTTCATCACTTTTTCCCTGATTTTTGTCATTAAATAATGGCAACCCGGTTACAAAGCAAGATCGTTCAGTTCCCGAAATTTCAATGAATTGGAATTAAGATAGTAAATTCTGTCCCTTCCGCGATGGTAGAAGTACAAATCATCTCCCCTTGATGCTGATCTACAATAATTGAGTAACTAATCGATAGCCCTAAGCCCGTCCCACTACCGACGGGCTTTGTGGTAAAAAAGGGATCAAAAATTCGTTGCAGAATATCAGGAGTCATTCCCAAGCCATTATCAAAAATAGAAATTTTGACTTTATGATTCTCAATTAAGGCGGTAGAAATTGTAATTATAGGTGGTGCTTCTCCCTGATTAATCCAACTGCGACGCTGTTCTAAGGCATCAATTCCATTACTAATAATATTCATAAAAACTTGATTCAGTTGAGAAACATAACAGTTAACTTTAGGAAGTTGACCATAATGTTTAATGATTTCAATTTCTTTTTCATGAATAGAAGCCCGGAGTCGAGGTTGTAAAATCATTAAGGTACTATCAATTCCTTCATGAATATCCACAGGTTTCATCTCGGCTTCATTCAAACGGGAGAAGTTTCGTAAACTTAAAACAATATTGCGAATTCGTTCTGCTCCGACTTTCATCGACACTAATAGTTTTTGTAAATCTTCTACTAAAAAGTCTAAATCAATCTCTAAAATCGTTTCTTCTACTAAAGGTTTAGGTTGAGGATATTCTTGTTGATAAACTTTAATTAATCGTAGTAAATCTTGAACATATTCACTCGCAGGAGTCAGGTTTCCATAAATAAAACTCACGGGGTTATTAATTTCATGGGCAACTCCCGCCACCATTTGTCCTAAAGAGGACATTTTTTCACTTTGAATCAACTGTGCTTGGGTGCGTTGCAATTCGGCTAACGCTTGTTCTAAACGCAGGTTTTTTTCATTCAGTTCTTGGGTTCGTTCTTGAACTTTATTTTCAACGGAGGCATATAATAAAGCATTTTCTAAAGAAACAGCTGCTTGAGCAGACAGTAAATTTAACACTTCAATTCGTTCAGAGGTAAAGGCTCCGGCGGTTAAGTTATTTTCTAAATATAAAATTCCTAAAAGTTTACCTTGGCTAATAATCGGAGTACATAAAATTGATTTAATTTTATGGCTATTAATATAGATATCATGGGTAAATTGTCCTTCTAAAGTGGCATTCATTAATACCACATCTTGACCTGTGCGTTCTACATAATAAATTACCGTTAAAGGCAAATAATAACAAGTTTCAACTGAAATTTTAGGATGAACAATCACATTTTCTAAATTCGTTGAAGCTTCGGCTTCAATGACTAATTTTTCTCCCTGATATAAGATTAAAAATCCTTTTTGGGCTCCGGCATTTTCAATGACAATCTTCATTAAACTTCCCAACAATCGTTCTAAAACAATTTCACGAGAAATTGCTTGAGAAGCTTTAATAACGGTGCTTAAATCTAACAAGGCAAAACGACTGCCATGAGAAGTATTAAGTGTAATAGATTGGTCATCAAATAAAGAGGGTTTGAGAACACTTAATTGTTTCAGTTGAGAATATTGGGTTTCTAATTGTTCAACTTTACGAATTGCCCCCCAACGTTGATAACTATAATAAGCTTCTCGCAGGTGAATATTGCCATATTTAGGTTTACCATGAGTGAGCCAAAATTTAGCCGTAAGTTCATGACTTAAGGCAACATTTTGAATTAATCCCGCTTCTTGGGCAGTAGAAAGGGCTTGTTCATATAAATCAACGGCTTCAAAGAAACGTTGGGAAAATCGAGCGAGTTCTGCTTCCACTAAGAGATATTTCGTTAAGAAATTAGCCGGACAATTTTCTGACCATTGTTTAAATTTTTGTTGATTAGCCTGAATTTTTTCTAACGCTTCTTCCTGTTGCGATGACGAAAGATTTTCTAAATTAGCAATTAAGGTCAAAGAATGATAAAAACAATATTCTGTAACGGGAATTAAACCCATAATAAATTGCAGTAAAGGTTCCGTTTCGTTCGCTAATTTTAACGCTTGTTCGACTTCTCCATATAAATACAGAACTTGCAATTTAAAAATTTGGTAAAGACTTAGAGAATAGAGTTTTTGATGCTCTTGGCTGGTTTTAATATAATTGATTTCCGTAATTTCGGGACTATCAAAGGATAAGAAATCGCAGGTTTCACCGATTAAATTAAGCAGAATTAATTGGAGTCCCGTTAAACTATCAATTACTAACTGATTTTCAGCTTTTTTACTAAATTTTAAATAATTTTTAACTTCAACTAAAAATTTAGGTAAATTTACGCCTTGTGTCATTAAATTTAGGGATTGATTATTTAATAGATAACTCGCGTATTGTAAATCCCCTGATTCTAAAGCCGATTGATAACCGTCATGACCTAAAGCATTTGATTTTTTAATAGGTTCTAACCAATAGTTCAAACAACTAATTAAAGATGCACAAACTTTATAAATCGGATAATTCCATTTTTTATTCAGTTTTAATCCCAATTGACCTAACTGATAGGCACTTTGATATTGATTAAACATTGTCGCCAGTAAAACACCATAAGTGGCATAGAAAAATCCTGCTTCTGGACTATAACCTGCTGCTAAAGCAACTTTTACTCCTTTAAGAATAACAACTGTCCATAAACTGGGATGACTGACATAGGCAGGGGGGGCTAAATTATTGAGCAATTTTAAAATAATTTTTTGCTCAGGTTCTACAATAGGACGCTGCTCAATTAAAGTTGATAAGTTATTCAGATTAAGGGCATTTTGTAGAAATTCTAATTCTAATAGGATAACCGTTTGTAGGTTTTCTGTGGGTAAATCTAACCCCAATAAAGTTAAGGCATTTCTTCCGGCATTGATGGCGGATTCATATTTTAATTGTAAGGTATATTGAATTAAAAGTAAATTATAAATATCCGCTTTTTCTAAATTAGATTGAGATTTTTCTAACAGGAATTGAATTAAGGTTTCACTTTTGGTGAAATTTCCATTTAAGGATTCAACTTCTGCCTGTTCTCGATATAGTGCAAATGCTAAAGGGTAATTTTGAACCCAAATTTCACTGGGCAAAATTTCAATACCCGCCATTAAATATTCTCGTGCTGCACTATAAGCGGTGGCATCTTTGGCTTTTTTTCCTGCTTCTAAATTTAAACTTGCTAGTTGCAGTTTTTCTTGTTCATCAGTAATTAAAGAGCGACCCACATTGAAATGATCGACTAAATCAAAAACTCGTTCTAACCAATATTGAGGGGGTGTATTCGTGAGTAATAATCGACCAATAGTAAGATGAACGGATTGTTTTTGAGAATCGGCAATTAAGGAATAGGCAGCTTGTTGAACTCGATCATGGAGAAATTTATAATTTAAGACTAAATAAGGATTAATTTGTTCAGGCTCTAAATTATCAATATCGGATATGGGTTTAATTAATCCTTCTTTTAAAGCGGGTAATAAATCTTGAAAAGTTTCTAAGGATTCTTTTCCATAAATTAAGGATAAGGTATTGAGATCAAATTGATTTCCCACACAGGCAACTAATTGCAACACTTGTTGACTTTGTTTGGGGAGTTTTTGGAGTTTACCAATCATGAGTTCAACGACATTATCCGTAATATTAATGGTTTTTATCTCTTTTAAATTCCACTGCCAACTGATTCGTTCTGAGTTAAAGGTTAGAAGTTTTTCTTGATAGAGAGTTTTGAGAAATTCATTAACAAAAAAAGGATTTCCTTCTGTTTTTCCGATGACTAATTCTGCTAAAGGTTGAACAGTAGTGAGATCGCTATGTAGGGTATCAGCGACCAATTCCGTCACTTGTTCTAAATTTAAAGCGGTTAAATGGATTTCATGAATAAAATGATGGTAAGGGTGTTGAGATCCCGATGTAAACGATTCAGATTTTAATGTTTCTAACATCATCATTAAAGGATGGGTGGCGCTGACTTCATTATCTCGATAAGCCCCAATTAAAAATAAATAGGGGGTAGAATCATCGGTGAGGATTAATTTAATTAATTTTAAAGTTGCAGAGTCAGCCCACTGTAAATCATCTAAGAAAATAACTAAGGGATGTTCAGGTTGACAAAACAGACGGATAAAGTTTTGAAAAACAAGATTAAACCGATTTTGAGATTCTGCTGGGCCTAATTCTAACACAGGCGATTGGGGGCCAATAATCAGTTCAATTTCAGGAATTACATCAATAATAATTTGTCCATTTGGCCCCAATACCTCTAACAGTTTTTCCCGCCATTGATCTAACCGTTGTTGGGTTTCGCTTAAGATTAATCTTGCTAATTCAGAAAAAGCACTCACCAAAGCTGAGTAGGGAATACTTCGTTGGAATTGGTCGAATTTTCCACCAATAAAATAGCCTTTTTTTTCAATAATTGTTTTAGAAATTTCTTGAACTAATACAGATTTTCCAATTCCTGAATATCCCGCAATTAACATTATTTCGGTTTTTCCTTGACTCACCTGATCAAAGGCTTGAATTAAGGTTTCAATTTCAGTTTCTCGACCATAGAGTTTTTTAGGAATTTTAAACTGATGGGAAATATCCTGTACTCCTAATGGAAATTCCTTAATAGTTCCTGTGGTTTGAATTTGTTTTAAACAATCTTCTAAATCAGCAATTAATCCCCAAGCACTTTGATATCGATCTTCAGGGGATTTTGATAATAGTTTAAGGACAATTTGAGAAATAATGGGAGGAATTTCTGGGTTAATTTTATCGGGAGAAATCGGTTGTTTAGCTAGGTGAGCATGAACCAGTTCCATTGGGTCGGTTGTCGGAAAGGGAACCTGTTGGATTAATAGTTCATAAAAGGTTGCTCCCAAGGAATAAAAATCTGTGCGATAATCTACAGAACGGTTTGTTCTTCCCGTTTGTTCTGGAGAAATATAAGCAAGGGTTCCTTCTAAATTCTGGGGATAATTGGGGCGGATAGGTTCCTGAGTTAATCCACTAGAAATGCTAAAATCGATTAATTTGACTTGTCCGGTGGCGGGATTAAAGACAATATTCGAGGGATTAATATCTTTATGGATTAAGTTGGCTGCATGAATTTCTCGTAATCCTTGAGCAATTTTAATGGCGATGGTTAGAAATCCTAATAGGGTAAATTTTTGAGTAGCTAATAAGATTTTTAACGATTCTCCGCCAAAATCTTCTAAGGTCATAACTAATGTATTTTTATAGGTTTGAAGGTCATAAACTTTAATCACACTGTCTAAATTAAACTGTTGAATAATTTTATATTCTCGCTCATATTTTTGCGAGTCAGATTGCGAGAGAAAATCTGCTTGCAACACTTTCAAAATTACGGGTAAATTATCTTTTTCTCGAATCGCCCGGTAGACAACGGAGTTAATACTTTCATAGATTTGTGCTAAAATGTTATACCCGGATATGGTAATCATCTTGCTTTCCTTCTGCAATGATTTAGGGTGAGTACGCTAAACTTTCTTGATCAATAAAAATATTAATATAACCCCAAGGCTAGTAATTACAAATCCCAAGGGATAGATTCTGGATGTGATTTTGGAGACAGAACTGATCTCAATCTGATAGATTAACAGATTATCCGAGGGAGAACCTGAATCATTACAGATTGCTTCTATTTTAGCGTGCTTCGCTGGCAGGAAGAAATCAAATTTTCAAGGATAAGACAAAAGAATAGTTAATTAAATTTAAGATTTATAACAAGTTCTTTAATTTCTGGGATAATAGAACTGACGAACTTGCTTTTTATTCAGATAATAACTGATATGAAATACAGAAAAGAGTAGTACAATTGGTGACAGCGATCGCAAGGTAATAAAAAGAAAAGTAAGGGCAGAAAAGAGGGATGACAGAAATCATAAAAATAGACATTTATGAATCAGAAGAAGAGTGCGTATTTTTGAAAAAGCCAGCTAATCAAGGTCTTAGAGAGAGGATGCAGACCAGGAATACAATCACGAGAAATTGGCTCTACAATCTGATAGTAAAACCTCATACTAAATCCGGTTGCCAAAAGCTGTGTATAATCAAAGAAAAGAAACCCGGAACAGATCATGGCGAAAAAAGCGACTCTAGCTAACTATTATAGTTCTTCTGAACTAAAACAAAAGTACAAAAAAAGTCAAGATGCAGTCGAATCGAGAAGATGGCATCTCTTGTGGAAAGTGTCTTTGGGATGGACAATTAAAGAGAGTGCGATCGCAGTAGGGATTAGTTATGAGTATGGGAAAGAAATTATTAAGAAATATAATGATTTAGGAGAAAAAGGAGTAGAAAACTTAAAAAATAAGAACCGAGAGCATCGGGGAGCCAAACAACCTTTATTAACGAAAGAAGACCTGAAAAAACTAAGTCAAGAATTAGAATCACGACCCTCAGATGGAGGGATTTGGACAGGGCCGAAGGTAGCTCGTTGGATAGAGAGAGAAAAGGGAATAGAAAAAGTCTGGAACCAACGGGGATGGGACTACCTAAAAAAGCTCGGGTACTCATGGCAAACCCCAAGACCCAAACATAACAAAGGAAATCGAATAGAACAAGAGGAATTCATTAAAACTCTACCTAAAAAAGTGAAAAGGTTAGAAGAAGAGCATCCTAATTCAGAAATAGAACTGTGGTTTTTTGATGAACATCGAGTGGGATTAAAGTCGATCTTGAGGAAGGTCTGGTCAAAAATTGGAGAAAGAGCTAGAGCGAGAGTTGAACATCGTTATCAATGGTTATATGTGTATGGGTTCGTGCAACCGAAGACGGGGAAAACTTTATGGTATTTAATACCAAGAGTCAACACTCAGTGGCTTAACCTGGTCTTGAAAAAATTTGCTGAAGAAGCGGAGATTTCAGCCACAAAAAAGTCCTATTAGTGCAAGATAATGCCGGGTGGCATCGCAGCCAAAAAGTCCAAATTCCTTGGGGAATTAAAGTGGAGTTTTTGCCTCCCTACTCCCCCGAATTACAACCGGCAGAAAGACTGTGGAAATTAGTGGATGAACCCTTAGTCAATGAATGTTTTGAGAGCTTGGATGAAATCGAGGAGTTGTTAGTCAAACGTTGTAATGTTTTGAGTAATATGAAGGAGGAAATTAGAAATTTAACTAACTATCATTGGCTCTGTTCTCTTTAGATGGGTATGACAACCGGATTTAGTAT
>JACCEC011579506.1_pt1 | contig 10543 bp, 8 predicted proteins | sample 7450121 | NCBI WGS metagenome assembly JACCEC01 (sample SAMN15323455, study PRJNA562643) | freshwater metagenome | isolation source: river surface water | place: USA:Blue River Watershed | collected 2017-08-18 | reverse complement strand
CGCCGGCTCTCGCCTGCTGGTGCAGAACTCGATCAAGGAAGCCTTCACGAAAAAAGTCGCCGAGCTGGGCGCAACGGCCCGCAAAGGCGACCCGATGGCTGCTGATACGAATATCGGTCCGGTGACGACGCCCGCACAGTATCAGAAGATTCTTGATTACATAGACATCGCTAAAAAAGAAGGGGCGAAATGCATTCTCGGCGGCGGCCCGGCACCAGATCTGCCCGGTGGACAGTTCGTCGAGCCGACCATCTTCACCGACGTGAACCCCGAGATGCGCATCGCGCGCGAAGAAGTGTTCGGCCCCGTATTGTCCATTATTGGTTTCGACACTGAAGAAGATGCTATTCGGCTGGCAAATGATTCCATCTATGGTCTGGCGGCTGGCGTATGGACCGAGAACATCGGTCGTGCAGTGCGCATGTCGGAAGCACTGCGGGCGGGTACGGTCTGGGTAAACACCTATCGTGCAGTCAGCTACATGATGCCTTTCGGTGGCATGAAGCAATCCGGTATCGGGCGCGAGAGCGGCATGGAATCGATCAAAAGCTATCTCGAAACCAAGAGCACGTGGATCTCTTATGCCGAGGGTGCGCCCAGCAACCCTTTCATCATGCGCTGATTTTCTATCAGAGACCGACAGGAGAAACCATGAAAGGCATCGTTTTCGCGGGTGACCGCAAAATTGAACTGCGCGAGTTCCCTGATCCCGCTCCAGGGCCGAATGAGGTGGTGCTTGAGATCAAAGCCTCCGGCATGTGCGGCAGCGATCTGAAGGTGTATCGTGCACCGTTCGGCGAGGGCCTGAAGAACCTGGGCTACACCGAAGCCATGCACGTGATCGCCGGTCACGAGCCTTGCGGCGTGGTGGTTGCCGTCGGATCGAATGTCAATCCAAAACAAGCCTATGTTGGCCAGCGCGCGATGGTGCATCACTATCGCGGCTGCGGCGCCTGCCCGCACTGCTCTACCGGCTGGCAGCAGATGTGCGTGGAAGGCGTGGCCGAGATCTACGGCATTACCGGACACGGCGCGCATGCGACCTACATGAAATGCCCGGCCAATACGATTGTCGAGCTGAGAGAAGAACTGTCCTTCGAAACCGGCGCAGCGATTGCCTGCGGCACGGGTACCGCTTGGGGTGCGCTGCACCGCCTGCAGGTGACGGGTGACCAGACCGTCGCGATCTTCGGTCAAGGCCCAGTCGGACTGTCGGCGACGCAGCTGGCTGTGGCGATGGGCGCGCGCGTGATTGCGCTGGATGTCAGCGAAGAGCGTCTGGCCCGCGCGAAGGACTTCGGCGCGGAAGAAATCATCAACCCGGCGAAGACCGATGCCGTTACCGCAATCCGCCAGCTCACGCATGGCCTCGGCGCCCATGCTTCTATAGATACCTCGTCGTCGCCGGATGCCCGTCTGCAGTCCGTGCAATGTGTACGCAGCTGGGGCAAGGCCTGCTTTGTCGGTGAAGGTGGCTCAGTCAGTATCGATGTCAGTCGCGACATGCTGCGTCGTCAGGTGACGGTGATGGGGTCGTGGACTTTCTCCACGGTGGGACAAAAAGCCTGCAATGATTTCATCGCAGATCGCAAGATTGATGTCGATGGCCTGTTCACGCATCGCTGGAAGCTCAATCAGGGCGCAGAGGCTTACCAGATCTTCGATCAGCAGAACTCGGGCAAGGGCGTCTTCCTGATGTAAGACACCGGACGCGAGCGGCATGAACCCGCCGCCCGCGTCCGGTGTCAGTCTCGTGGTTGGCGGGCCTCCCGGGCACGGTAACGGATCGAGGACCACAACGAAGCCAGAATGAAGGCAACCCCCAGCAGTCCCGTGACCAGTTCGGGAACGTGGTATTTGATGCTGGCGAACATGATGAGCGCCAGAATCCCGATCGCATAGTGGGCACCATGCTCGAGGAACACGTACGCGTCGAGCGTACCCTGCCGCACCAGATAGACGGTCATGGAACGCACGAACATCGCACCGATCGCCAGTCCCAGCATGATGATCACGACATCACTCGTGATCGCAAAGGCGCCAATGACGCCATCAAAAGAGAATGAGGCATCCAGGATCTCCAGATACAGGAAGCCACCGATACCGCCGCTCTTCACGACGGCGCCCACGTTCGCGTCGGTCGCACCGTCTCGCTCCAGCAGCGCGCTGAGAAAATCTACCGCGACGTAGACAATCACACCCCATACACCTGCGATGAGCACGACAAATTCCTGCTCGGGTTCTACCAGAGCGAGACTGCCTATCACGACCAGCAGCGCAACCAGCACAGGGACAGAGCCGACCTTACCGAAGGAAGCAAGTTTGGCCTCCACATGACCCAGCCAGTGCAACTCTTTGGATTCATCCATGAGGAAATTGAGCGCAACCAGCAGCAAAAAAATACCGCCAAAAGCCGCGACTTCGTCGTGGTGGCGACTAAGATAAGCTGAAAATTGTTTCGGATCGCTCAGCGCAAGATGCCACACTTCAGCGATGCCCAGATCGGCCGCCATGGCCACAATCACCAGCGGAAAAACCAGTCGCATGCCAAACACGGCGATGATAATGCCAACGGTAAGGAAGATACGCTGCCAGAATGCGTCCCAGTGCTTCAGTACCGACGCATTGACCACCGCATTATCGAAGGACAGCGAGACTTCCATCACACCGAGGATCAGGGCAATGCCAAAGGCGGTGAGGGCCCCGGCTACGCCGCCATGCTCGAATCCCCACCACGCCGCCAGTGACAGGCAGAGGATGGATACCAGAAATGACGTACTGAAGTGTTTCACACTGCGCCTCCGAGGGGTTGGCTTCAACCCCGGTCGGGGCGCGCTGGAATCTATCAAAGAATGCGTGTGCGCGACACTTTGCCCGTCAATATGAAGGGTTAATCGCCGCTGGCGATGGTTTTTTAATAATTTTCAGACACTTGGGCCCCAGGGTGCTGCCAGCAACAGCTTGTTTTCCTGTGAGGCGACCAGTGGCCTGACCTTCTGCGCAAATGCGAGGAATTGCTCGTCAGCGAAGACGCCGGCCCAGAACGCACGGCGGTCCGCATCGTCCTCAAATTTCCACAGATGCACCAACTGGTGAAGCGCACCGACGTCACCGGTGAAATACGCGACCAGCTTTTTCGGGTGTCGCTCTATCGCGGGCCAGCCCTCTCTCTTGTAGAGCTCGACGACTTCCCCCATCTTGCCGACGATGATCTGGTAGGTGCGCAGCTCGTAAATCGCCATGTTGTCTCCCCGTTGTAATTATTGGTTGAAAAGTCCGAGAATTGCCTTGCCAAGAATAGCAAAGCCCGGACGCTCTATCAGAATAAACATCGCTGAGCGATGCAGCGACCGGCAAGGCATTCTGACGCAGCCCGCCGTAATTTGCTGGCGCTTCCCAGGGGGACGAAGCAGTTTTACTCCGCGTCGCAGGTCTGAAGCGCTACCTGCGCTGATGAAAAGCGAGTCATTACCCTTTATCATTCGGGCTGACCGGTTTTACTCAATCCTCTCAGGAGCTTCGATTTGGACATCACCACCGGCCGCCCGGCCACCCTCGCCCCACGGGGTATGGTTACCTGCCCGCACTCACTCGCCTCACAAGCCGGGGTGGATGTGTTACGCGCCGGTGGGTCAGCGGTCGACGCCGCGATTGCCACCAGCGCGGCGCTGTCGGTCATCTATCCGCACATGGTGGGTGTTGGGGGTGATGCATTCTGGCTAATCCATGAAGCCGCGACAGGAGAGGTACATTTCCTCAACGGTGGTGGCCGCGCGGCGGCCTCGGCCAGCATCGATTATTTCAGCAGCCGCGGCATGAAAGAGATTCCGTTTCGCGGCATCCTTCCCGCCAGCCTGACCACGCCCGGCTCGGTCGACAGCTGGTGCGAAGCGCACGCCAGATACGGCAAGCTGCCACTGTCTCGCAATCTGCAGTCGGCCATCGCCTATGCGCGCGACGGCTTCCCGGTCACCGCAAGACTGGCTAGCTGGATCGCGAAGACTGAAGACGATTTGAAAGCCGAGCCAGATACCGCAGCGATCTTCCTGAAAAACGGCAAACCCGCGCCGGGTTCACTGATTCGCAATCCCGGACTGGCGAATACTCTTGAAGCCATTGGCAAGGAAGGACGTCACGGGTTTTATGATGGCCCGGTGGCCGATGCGCTTGCTGGCTATGTCGCGCAACGCGGCGGTTTCTTCACCAAAGCTGACTTACAAGCGCAGCGCGCGGAATGGGGCCAGCCGCTGGTTGGCCAGTATCGCGATCTGACGCTGTACCAGACACCGGCGCCAACACAGGGTTTTGCGGTGATAGAAATGCTGAATCTGGTCGAGCCACTCGATCTGAAGAAGACCGGCTTCCTTGGCCCTGACCATGTGCATCTGCTGGTGCAGGCCAAGCAGATTGCTTATCACGATCGCGATCGTCATATCGCCGACCCGAAATTCTCGGACGTTCCTATGGACAGGCTGATCTCCAAAGCCTATGCCAATGAACGTCGCACGCTGATCGATCCGGCACACGCACTGCCTTGGGACAAAGTACCTTCGTATGGCAGCTTGTCCGGCGATACTGTGTACATCGCAGTCGTCGATGCCGAGGGTAACGCCGTTTCACTGATTCACAGCCTGTATGGCGGCTTTGGCTCAGCGGTTGTTGCGGGCGATACCGGTGTGGTGCTGCAAAACCGCAGTGCATATTTCTCGCTCGACCCGTCGCACCCTAACAAGCTCGAACCCGGAAAGATCCCGCTGCATACACTGATTGCTTCAATGGGCAAGCGTAATGGCAAATTGTGGAGCGTGGTCGGTTGCATGGGTGCCGATGGTCAGCCGCAGATACAACTTCAGGCCTATGTCGCGATGATGGATTTTGGTTGCGATATCCAGCAGGCGCTCGAAGCACCGCGCTGGCTGTCAGGGCGTTTTGCAATTGGCGAGGAGCGCGATACCTTGCATATCGAGGGACGCTTCCCTTCCGACACACTGAAGACGCTCGAATCACGAGGACATCTGCTGAACCGCTGGCCGGCATGGAATGAGCTGGCCGGTCATGCGCACGGCATCACGATCGATCCTGTGACCGGCGTGAAGTCAGGCGGCTCTGATCCGCGTAGTGATGGCGCCGCTATAGGCTATTAACCCTAGGCGGCACAGTAAAGGGCGGCTGCTACACTGGCCGCCTTACCATCCCTGCAGGAGGCCGCCATGTCCCCCTCCCCTCGCTGGAAGCACAGGCCCCCGGGCTCCAACTGGGGCGATTTCGGTCCTGACGATCAGCTGGGCCGGTTGAATCTCATCACGCGCGAGAAAATCCTGCAAGGTATTGCTGAGGTCCGCGAGGGTCTTGCATTCAATCTGAGCCTGCCGCTGGATGTCCCCGGCGGCAATGTGCTCAACCCACGACGTTATCCGCCGGTGTTGCGGCCGACACTACGTAACCGCCAGCCCAACCTGAATTATGTTCTCGCGAAAGATGATCCGTCACATACTGACATCATCAGCGATGATCTCGTGATTCTACATACACAGTACAGCACGCAATGGGACAGCCTTGCCCATGTCGGCTCACTATTCGATGCCGATGGCGATGGCCATCCGGAAGCGGTCTATTACAACGGCTATCGCGCCGGTGAAGATATTCACGGACCAGATGAGGCTTCCGATTGCGGCGCATTTCATTTGCCTCCGATTGGACAACAATCCACCTCGCATGCGCAGGCACTGGGCATGGAACACATGGCCGAGCGCTGCGTGCAGGGTCGTGCAATCATGATCGATCTTCATGCGCACGTGGGAAATCAGCGCGTGAATGTCGACTATGAAATGCTGCAGCAGATCATGGATAAAGACCGGGTACAGATAGAGCCGGGCGATATGGTCTGCCTGCACACCGGATTTGCAGAAGTGCTGCTGAGCATGAACCGTCAGCCAGACGGCGAGCAACTTTCCAAAAGCTGTGCTGTGCTTGAGGGACGCGACCCGCGTCTGCTGCAATGGATTACAGAATCGCAGTTATCAGTGCTCATCGCAGACAACTATGCAGTCGAAGCCCACCCGGCCTCATCGCATGCCGGACATTGTGCAGCACTGCCCTTGCATGAGCATTGCCTGTTCAAGCTGGGCATCCATCTTGGTGAACTTTGGCACCTGACGCCGCTGGCACAGTGGCTACGCGAGCATCGACGCTCGCGTTTCTTGCTGACTGCACCGCCCTTGCGTTTGCCGGGCGCCATCGGCTCACCCGTCGCCCCGATCGGCACCGTATAGCCAGTGTCCGGTGTGAGAAAATCTGTTCTCCGAACAAAGCGGTCTTGAAGTCAGGACTTTAAAAAAACTAAAGGAAGCCTTATGTCTCAGCATGTGCATGTCGTCGGCGTCGGCATGATCCCCTTTACCAAACCGGGTGCGAGTGATCCCTATCATCTGATGGGTGCGCGCGCGATGCGCGCCGCGCTGGAGGATGCCGGTATCGATTATTCCGCGATACAGCAAGTCTACGCAGGCTATGTGTATGGCGATTCTTGCTGCGGTCAGCGCGCCGTGTATGAAGTTGGCATGAGCGGCGTGCCTGTCATTAATGTGAACAACAATTGCTCAACCGGATCCACCGCATTGTGGCTTGCGCGTCAGGCGGTTGCCTCAGGCGCCGTTGAATGCGCAATGGCAGTCGGCTTTGAACAGATGAAGCCAGGCGCCATTGGTGATGTATACCAGGATCGCCCATCGCCTTTTGATCGTTTCAATGACACCAGCGAAAGGCTGGTGCCGGCCGAAGGCATACCACTCGCGCTGCGCTACTTTGGCGGCGCAGGTCTGGCACACATGCAGCAATACGGCACGAAGCTGGAAACCTTCGCGAAGATCCGCGCCAAGGCCAGCCGTCATGCAGCGAACAATCCGCTCGCCTTGTTCAAGACTGTCGTCACCGAAGAAGAAGTGATGGCCGCACCCGCCGTCTGGCCGGGCGTGATGACGCGCCTGATGGCCTGTCCGCCTACCTGTGGTGGCGCCGCAGCCATCGTATGCTCGGAAGCCTTCGCAAAAAAACATGGACTGGATATGCGCGTGCGCATCCGAGCACAGGCAATGACCACCGACTTCGATTCCACTTTTGGCGGCACTCACAGCGATATGCGGCAGCTGGTAGGCTACGACATGACATATGCCGCAGCAAAGCAGGTGTATGAAACCGCCGGCGTCGATCCGAAAGATATTCCGGTAGTCGAGCTGCATGACTGCTTCGCCCACAATGAACTGATCACCTACGAAGGACTGGGCCTGTGCCCCGAGGGTGGCGCAGAGAAATTCATCATCGATGGTGACAATACCTATGGTGGTCGTACCGTGACCAATCCCTCAGGCGGACTGCTGTCGAAAGGCCATCCATTAGGTGCGACTGGTCTGGCGCAGTGTACCGAGCTGGTCAATCAGTTACGTGGCAAGGCAGAGAAGCGTCAGGTGGAGGGCGCAAAACTCGCGCTACAGCACAATCTGGGATTGGGTGGTGCGTGCGTGGTGACGCTATACGAGAAGGTCGCGTAAATCCTCTCAACATAGCAGCGCCCGGTACCAGTTCAGGCACTGGGCGTTTTTTTTGAATCTGTCCGGTATCAGACGCGATTTTTATTGATGAAATCCGTCATGCGCTGCAGACCTGCCTTGATCGCATCATCCGATGCAGCATAGCTGAAGCGGATATGCTGACCATCGCCATCGACGCGCGGACCGAAGTGAATATCAGCCAGCACTGCCACACCAGCTTCATTGAGCAGGCGGCGACGGAATTCTTCTGAATCCTTCGCACCGATCAGCTTGCACGCTTCGGTGATATTGGGCCATGCATAGAACGCACCACCCGGTGTCTTGCAGCTCACGCCCGGCACCTGATTCAGCAGACCAACGATCAGGTCGCGCCGCTTGTGAAAGATATCGCGCATGCGGTTTGCATCATCCTGCGGACCGTTCAGCGCCTCGATGCCCGCCCACTGAGTGATCTGCGATGCGCAAGATTCGGTATTCGTGATCCAGGTGGTGAAATACGGTGCGAGCTTCTTGTTGGCGATGAAGCCCAGACGCCAGCCCGTCATTGCCCAGGTCTTGGAGCAGCCATCGGAAATGATGGTGCGCTCCTGCATGCCGGGCAGCGATGCGATGGACACGAATTCGCCGTCATAAATCAGGCGGCCGTAAATCTCATCGGCAAACACCCAGACCTGCGGATGTTTGCGCAGGATGTCGGCGATCGCTTCCATGTCTTTCCTGGGAATGATGCCACCGGTCGGGTTCTGTGGTGAGTTCAGGATCAACAGTTTAGTTTTCGGCGTAATCTTGTCTGCCAGCTCTTGCGGATCGAAGCTGAAATTGCGCGATTCGCGCAAATAGATGGGTACGCCGACAGCACCGTTGGCCTTGATCTGCGATTCATAGATGGGAAAGCCCGGCACCGGATAAATGACCTCGTCACCAGCGCCATAATCGGTGGTCGACAGAATAGTGTAACCAATGAAGGGTTTAGCACCTGCGGCGACCACAACATCATCGGCATCCACCTTGATGCCGCGCGTGCGGGTGAAATCCTCAGCGACTGCCTGACGCAGCTCGGGAATACCCGCCGACGGCGTGTAGCCGTGCTTACCTTCGCGAATGGCCTTGACGCCAGCATCCTGAATATGGGTCGGTGTGTGGAAGTCAGGCTGGCCAATGCAGAAAGAAATAATGTCGCGGCCTTCGCGGATCAGCTTGTTGACCTCCGCCAGCACAATAAAGGCATTCTCCGTGCCGAGGCTTTGCGCTCGTTGACTGACGTTGGCCATGATGTCTCCGGTAGGTTTGATTGTATGTTTTTGGTGATTCGCAAACTTCGGCAGACACAGGCCGCTTGAAGTGAAGCGAAAAGGTTCGCTATGCTACCAAGAGCTGTTTGATTGTTCCACTGCAGCGCTGAATGAATCCTTGCAGAATGCAGGTTTCGCTGCAGCAAAGATTAACTTTTTAAAAACAATATCCTCACATGAAAGAAAGCGAGTCATCATGAACCATCGTGCCTGCCTTCCCTGCTTGTTCTCTGCGCTGCTGGTATTTTGTTCTGCCGCGCATGCGCAAGAAGTCGCCGTCAAGATTGGTCATGCTGGCCCGCTCACCGGGAATATCGCGCATCTGGGCAAAGATACCGAGAACGGCGTACGTATGGCGATCGACGAAATGAATGCGAAAGGTCCTGTCCTCGGCGGCAAGAAAGTAAAGTTCGTGATGGTATCGGAAGATGACGCAGCCGATCCCCGACAAGCAACGCTGGTGGCGCAGAAGCTGGCCGATGGCAAGGTGCAGGGACTGATCGGGCATGTGAATTCCGGTACCACGATCCCCGCATCAAAGATCTATCACGATGCCGGGATACCGCAGATATCACCTTCCGCCACCAATCCGAAATATACGCAACAGGGTTACAAGACAGCGTTTCGTGTCGTAACGAATGATGCACAGGCTGGCAGCGTGATGGGACGCTATGCAGCACAGACACTGAAGCTGAAGAATGTCGCTGTCATCGACGACCGCTCCGCATATGGACAAGGACTGGCAGATGAATTCCTCAAGTCGGCCAAGGCAGCGGGCATCAATATCGTCAGCCGCCAGTTCACCAATGACAAGGCAACGGATTTCAGCGCGATTCTTACCGCCATCAAGGCAAAAAATCCGGAAGCGATTTTCTTCGGTGGTATCGACGCCGTCGGTGGACCGATGCTACGGCAGATGAAACAGCTGGGCATCAAGGCAAAATTCATGGGCGGCGATGGTGTGTGCTCGGAGCAGATGCCGGTGCTGGCCGGCGAGGGCTTGCTGGATGACATCGTGATCTGCTCGGAGCCCGGCGGCATTGAGCCATCCCAGCAAAAGGTGATGGATGATTTTCGTGCGCGCTACCGCAAGAAGTACAACAGCAATGTGCAGATCTACGCACCCTATGCATACGACGCAGCGACCCTGATGATGGAAGCGATGAAAAAAGCTGATTCCGCCGATCCGGCAAAATATTTGCCTGTGATGGCAAGTACGAAGCATCAGGGCGTCACCGGTCAGATCGAGTTCGACGCCAAAGGCGATGTGAAGAATAGTGCGCTGACGCTATACACCTTCCGCAACAAGAAGCGCGAGCAGCTGGCGGTAGTGCGCTGACAGCGCGTTTTTGTAAATACCGCATTACCGGGGAATCGAAAAGTCGCAGGATCCCGGTCTGCGCCGGGATGACTTTTTATAAGCTGATGGCCACCAAATCGTCATTCCGGCGCGAGCCGGTATCCAGTGTCATTCACATCGCATCGCCAGCGAGCGCTATTGCCTCGTTAACGCCATGCATGTCAATGAATGTGCAAGCCGCCATTCACATCCAGCACCACGCCCGTCACAAAACGTGACATATCGCTGCACAGATAAACAAAGGCATTGGCAATATCCAGCGGCGTTCCCAGCCTGCCCAGTGGCGCGGAGTCTGCCACACGCTGCTTGCCAGCGTCATCGATCTTGCCAACCAACAGCTCTGT
>JACCEC011215608.1_pt1 | contig 10545 bp, 12 predicted proteins | sample 7450121 | NCBI WGS metagenome assembly JACCEC01 (sample SAMN15323455, study PRJNA562643) | freshwater metagenome | isolation source: river surface water | place: USA:Blue River Watershed | collected 2017-08-18 | reverse complement strand
TCGCGGTCGATGTTGTAACTCGGCACGCGTGCAACGTACCGCGTGGTGAAAAATGCTTGACGACGCGTCGGATGCGTGCGACCGTGCGTGCATGACCAAGCTCAAGTGCGAGACCACCCTCTGGAGGATCCAGACGGCCGCCGCGCAGATGCCGCTGGAGTCCACAATTACCTTCAAGCTGCGGCCCATCGACCACCACTGCTGGCGCTGGAGCGACGAGAACGTCAATTACATAGGCGACGGGGTTAGCCATCCCCTCTCGCCGTCGGTGCTCCGTCGCGTCGTCGAGCGGGACACCATGACGGGGATCGTCGACCAGCGCGAGATGCGTACGCGCTACGACGGCAACGACCGCGAGGTGCGCGGTGAGGTCATCCACGTGATGCTCGAGAACAGAGAGGAGGACGACAGCACCGTCTGGCTGTTCGCGGATCAGATCGAGTCGATCCACGTCGACGCGCCTCCGCTGTCGTGCAAGGTCGACGGCCTGTCGCACCCGCTCAAGTTTCAGCGCGACGGGTCACTGAAGGTCGGCTGCCAGACCATCACGCCGGCCGGCGTCGAGCAGGCGTTTCGCGCCCTCGCGCAGCACCTCGAGTACGAGCTCACGGAGTAGGCGACGGCAACGGCGACGGCGGCGACGCAACCAGCAGCGGGCTCGCGTGGCTCACGAACCACTGCACGAGGTAGGCGACGCCCTCCTCGTTTTTGAAAGAGAACGGCATCCCCCGCACGCGCAGGATCCACGCGGCGACGTGCACGGCCTCGTGCGCGAGCACGTCGGGCGCGGCGTCGCGGGCCAGCAGCACCACGGCGCGGTCGTCCAGATCGAGCACGCACGCGTCGGCCCCGTCATCATGCGACTCGTCGACCTCCGGCCACGCGGCGCGGGTCAGCGCCCACGCGTCGGCGAGCGTCTCGCCGATCACCAGCGACACGCGCGCGCGGTAGATCTCGAGGTACAGGTCGTGGCGCACGGCGCGCCCGTCCGTGCTGCCGATCGTCCGGGCTCGCCTCCCCACCAGTCGATCGTATCATCGCGGTGATCGCGCGGGTTGACTTCCGTCGCACCCGCCCGACCTTCGCGGGATGGCACGCATCGTCGACCGTCCGCCCGACACCGCTCACGACCTCGTCCCCCGGCCCGACATGGTCCTCGACTTCGAGGCGCTGGGCAAGGGCTCGCGCCCCGTCATCGTCGGCCTCGGGGCGGCGCTGTTCGGCGTCGACGAAGACGGGCTCGCGTGGGCATCCCCGTGCGCGGACGTCAAGGGGTGGCCGATCTCCACACGCGGCCAGGACGGGATCGGCGGGCGCGACCTCGATCACGAGACGATCGGCTGGTGGCTCGACCAGCCCGAGGAGGTCCGCGAGCCGGTCAGGCGCGCCCTCGGGTACGGCTCGCGCGCCGGGCTGCCCGACCTCCGCGCGACCGTCCTGGCGACGTGGCAGGCCGCCTGTGGGGCGGGCGTCGGCAGGTGGTGGGCGAAGCCCAGCGCCTACGACCTCGCGCTGTGGTGGCAGCTGGTGGGCGAGTACGTGGGCACCGCCAAGGTCCACGGCCGCCTCCGGGACGCGCGGTCGCTGTGGGACGCCGCCGAGACGGCCACGGGTGCGCTCGTGCGCGAGCCCGACTTGCGGCCGAAGCACGACCCCGCCGTCGACGCGCTGGCGACGGCGTGCGCGTGCGCCGACGCGCTGGCCCTGCTCGTCGGGATCCGGACCCGCGCGACCGCCGCGTTCGACCCCGCGTGACCAGCTAGGGCCGTCCGGACGGCATTATGTCGATTTCTCTTGACGCTCGGCTAGACCGGGTGCATAGTCCGGACATGCCCGCCGCCGCTCATCCCGCCTTTGCTCCCCGCCTGACCATCGCTGCCCTGCAGCTCGAGGTCGCCAGTACCATGAGCGAGCTTTGTGAGATGGAGATCGCCGAAGTCGGTCGGCGCGCACAGGCCGCGGGCTACTCGCTTGCGCACAAGGGCGACGTCGTCACCCTTCGCACTTGGCTCAAGCATGCCGCAATCGGTGGCTCGGTCTACGCGGTGCGCTTGGACGGTGCCGCGTGACTCGCCGGTCTAACAACGACGTGGCGCCCGCGGGGTCTCGACCGATGTGGGCCAACCATCTATATGCGGCCGCCCCGCTGCGTCACGTCCGCTCGATCCCCTACGCCGGCGAGGGCAGCAACGTCGTGTGCGAGGTGTTGTGCGTGCTCGAGTGCGGTCACGAACGGATCGCCCGCCTTCGAGGTTCCGTCAAGCTTCCGGACGCTCACGGTGTTCCGCGAGAACGCCCGCTACACGTGATGCGTCCGGACGAGCTCGAGGTACACGCGCCGCGCTTGCGGTGCCGCGACTGCATCGAGATCGCATATCCCGAGCTGCGCAGGCTGGACCACGCGGGCAGGTACGACGAGCGGGACTGTTGGGAGAGTGACCTGGCGCGACTCGCCGCCCACGAGAACGGTGAGCACGTGCCGCCGATCGTCAGCCGTTGACCGACGCGATCCCGCCGTGGTAGATCAGCAGCGGCTCGCACCACCACTTGAACTCGCGCGGGCTGGCTTCGCCGTCCGTGTGCTCGAGGTTCGGGATGGCGACGCAGCGGGCCACCGGCGACACGACGCTGTCGAGGCCGTTCAGGTCCTTGATGATCAGCGGGAACACGACGTTGCCGCCGGGTGCCTGGTCGATGATCATCTGCGCCATGATGAGCGCGAGGCTCGGCGAGTCGCCCTGAAAGCGCATCATCACCTCGCCGCCCTTGTCGGTCACGAGCGTGTGGATGCTGCGCCCGCGGGCCGACGTCCGCTGGTAGCGGTCGGGCGCGAACATCTGCGCGGTGATGTAGGCACCGGGCGCGAACCCGGTGAGGATGATCGGGCCCCACTGCGCGGCGACGATCGTCGGATCATATTTGGCGTTGGACATGGGCGAGCGTCGTGATCAGGTGAGAGGACGGGAGGCGGGCGAGCGATTACTGGAACAGGGTCACGTGCACGACCACGCCGTGCAGGGCGCCCTGCAGCTGCGCGTAGATCTCGACGGTGCCCCAGCGCCGCGCCGCCTTGTTGGCGGTCGACTGCTGCGCGAGAGACGGCACGACGATGCCGGTCGTCTTCGGCGGCGTCGCGGCGGGGTCCGGCGGCTCGAGGTCCAGCACGGTGTGCCCCGACTGGCTGGCGAGGATCAAGCGGCTCTTGACCACGCGCTCGATGAAGGTCTTAGCACCGACGTCGGTGTACGGGATCTTCTGACCGCTGTCGGCGATCTGGTCCATCCCGTTCTTGAAGTCCTCCACGAGCCGCAGCCGCAGCCAGTCGGCCGTGGTGCGCGCGTCGATCCAGTCGCCATTGATCATCCGGCCGTCGTGGATCTCGCCAGGGGTCCGCGCCTTCGTCCGCAGCTCGAACGTGAGGACGTTCTGGTCGCGGATGGTGTTCGACTGGACGCGCGTCAGCGCGTCGGCGTAGACCTCGCGGACGACGACGTTGTCCCACGTGATCTGACCGCCGCTCGGCGGGATGCCGTCGAGGTCGGCGTTCAGGCGCGCGCCGAGCAGCGCCGCGTCGAGGTAGTCCTCGAGCGTGCCGGCACCCTTGGTCAGCACCCGCGAGAAGCGGAGCGCGTCGTTGGCGACGGCACCGGTCACGCGCAGGGTGCCCCATTCGCCCTTCTGCGAGCTGTTCGTGATCACGACGCGCCCGAGCTCGTCACCCGAGCCGGCCGACGCGGCGGCGCCGGTGAGGCCGGCGAGCTTCGTCACGACCTCGGCGACCGTGGTCGCGGCGATGTTGACGGCGTCGCCGGTGCCGGTGCCGGTCGACGCGGTGAGCCCCAGTGCGGTGAGCAAGCCCGCCGTGCTGGTGTTGACGATCTGGATTGACGAGCCGGTGCCCTTCGTGTCCGAGGTCATCAGCAGGAAGCCGCCCGACGCGGAGGCGGTCAGGCCGGTCGTGTCGGCGTTGACGAGCGTCACGACCTCGGCGATGAGCGCGGCGCCGATGTCGACGAAGTCGGCCGTGTTGAAGGTGATGACCTGCGTCGCGCCGCCGTTGACCTTGACGTCCAGGTGCCACGCGTCCGTGATCGCGTACGGGCCGGCGACGTTGCCGATGCGCGTCCCCGCGGTCGCGGCGAACGTGAACGGCTGCGCGGCCCCGCCGTCGACTTCGATGTTGAGCACCTGCCCGTTGTCGAGGACGAACGGCGCCTTGTTGGCGGTCACGAGGCGCGCGTACGCGGCCCCACTGGCGACCTCGGGGTCGTGCCACACGAGGGCGACGCGCTCGAGCGTGGTGTCGTCGGCGAGCGTCAGGGCGACGTTGCCGAAGTCGCCGGTGGCGACGTCGGCGTCCTTGGTCTGCGCGACGTAGAGGACGAACTGACCCTCGCCGCTCGAGCCGCACCACTCCGCGATCTCGACGATCTCGGCCGCGTCGCGGGTGTCACAGGCGAGGCCATACCAGTCCGAGTCCTCGCTGCGGATCTCGGTGAGGGTGTCGGTCCACGACGCGTCGCCGGCGTCCCTGCGCCCGATCTTGATCGTGGCGATCGCCGGGCGCTGCGACATGACGGCGCGAGCCTGCACGTAGGCCGGCGTGCCGGCGGCGAAGCCGTCCGCGACCATGGCCGCGAGCACGTCCGCCTTCTTGCCGGTGTACGTCTGCACGCGGGCCGGCGAGCCGACCTCGTGCTCCGACACCAGCATCACGCCGGAGAAGCCGTCACGCTGCACCTCGGCGTCGGCCAGGGTGATCGTCACGTCGATGATGTCAGAGAGCGATCCCGGGTCGGCCATGTCGGGCGCATCGTACACCGCGGGACCTCACGCGCAACCGCGTCGCTGGTGCATGTGAGCTAACGCCGATTGACACCGGACACGTAAGATGTTGGGGCGTGGCCATTACCATAGAAAAACTCGTCGTCGAGCTGAAGTGGGACACGAACCGCACCGAGCTGGCGAAGGCCCGCACCGACGCGGACAAGCTCAAGGCAGCCTCTAAGCAGCTCGAGGAGGAGCAGCGGAAGTCGGTCCGCACGACCCACAAGCTGCGCGAGGAGCTCCAGGACCTCCGCGTGGCCGCGAAGGCCGGCATCATCACGCAGGCCGACTTCAAGAAAAAGACCGCGGCCGCCCGCCTCGCACTGACCGACGAGTCGCTCGCCGCGAAGCGCACGAGCATGGCGCTGCGTGAGCTGAACACGGCCTCGCGTGCGGCGGCGAAAGAGGCCGCAGCGAATGCCCGCGCGCAAGACAAGGCCGCGGCCGCGATGGACCGGGCCGCCCGCGCGGCTGCGCGTACGCGTGATCGTACTGCGCGCGCGTCAGCTCGCGCCGATGCAGCCCCTCGTCTGGCCGAGATGCGAGCGGAAGCACGAGCACGCATCGCCAAAGCTAACAAGCCCGGCGCGCTCGCCAAGCGCATGGCCAACGCTCCCGGTGCTGCTGCGGTCGCCGGCGGCGTCGTGGTCGGCAATATGATCTCGGGCGCGGCTCGGTCCGCGGTCGACGGGATCGGCGACGCGCTCGTCGGCTCGGCGGCGAAGGCGATCGCGTTCGAGTCGGCCATGGCCGACGTGGCCAAGGTCGTCGACGGGCTCAAGGGTCCGACCGGCGAGACCACAGCCGCCTACCACGCGCTCACCGATGAGCTGAAGACGCTGTCGACGCGCATCGCCGTGACGCCCGAGGGCCTCGCAGAGATGGCCGCGGCGGCAGGCCAGGCGGGTATCAAGGGCAACGAGCTGACGCGGTTCGTGGAGGACGCGGCCAAGACCATGGTCGCGTTCGACATCTCGTCTGAGGAAGCGGGCAACGGTCTCGCCAAGCTGCGGGCGAACCTCGCGCTCGATCAGGACCAGGTCGTCAGTCTCGCCGGTACCATGAACGTTTTGTCGAACTCGATGGCCAGCACGGCTGCCGAGGTGCTCGACGCGACGCTGCGGGTCGGCGCGGTCGGCAAGGCCGCGAACATCTCCGGTCAGGAGGTCGCCGGCATGGCGTCGGCGATGATCGCGTCGGGTGCGACCTCCGAGATCGCCGCGACCGCGACTAAGAATTTCATCCTCTCGATGTCGGCCGGCATCGCCGCGACCCGCCGCCAGCGCGAAGCGTTCGCGCGGCTCGGGCTCGACAGCAAGGACGTCGCAAAGCAATTCACCGGCACCGCCGAGCAGCGCCTCGCCATCTCGCGCAAGGTGATCGAGTCGATGGGCAAGCTGTCGAACGCCGACCGCGCCGCGACGTCGATGCAGCTGTTCGGCCGTGAGTCGCTCGGCCCGATCGCCAGCCTCACGACCGACCTCAAAAAATTCGACGACGCGATGCGCCTCGCCACGGACACGCAGGCCGCGGCGGCGTCTGTGCAAAAAGAGTACGAGGTCCGCAGCGCGACCACCGAGAACACGCTAAAGCTCCTGATGAACCGCGTGTCGGTCGTGGCGATCGAGATCGGCGAAGGCATGCTGCCGGCGATCCGCGAGGTGGCCGCGTCGATGGGCGAGTGGCTCGGGGTGGCGCGCGCGTCGGGCAAGGGGATCGGCGAGACGCTGGGCAACGCGATCAAGCGCGTGTGGGAGTACCTGCGCGGCTTGATCGGTCCCGCCGACGAGCTGCCCGGCAAGATCGAGAAGATCATCGAGAAGGCCGCGACCTTCGCGTCGGCCGTGATGAAGGTCGTCGACGTCGTGGTCACGCTCGTCGACAAGATCGGTGGTGTCGGGACCAGCTTACTGGTGCTCGCCGCCGCGGGTGGTCCGTTCGCCGCGGCCGCAGTCGCGGGCGTGCTCGCGGGGGAAGCCGTGGCCAAAGCATGGATGCGGACCAAGCTGTCGATCGTCGACGTGGCGAACGCGATGCGCGTCGACGCGATGGGCAAAGCGCTCGAGCAGATCGACAAGGGCGGCAAAGAGGTCGACCAAGCGTCACGCGACCGCGAACGACGCGCGTATGAGGCGCGACAGGCCGGGCTCGCGTTCGAGGCGGAGGTGGTCAAGAAGGCCGGCGTCGGGTCGTTCGCCGAGCTTGACGCGACCACGCGGCAGCAGGTGGCGACGCGGCAGTCCAAGGTGATGATCGCCGCACAGACCGGCCAGCAGTTCGGGCTCGAGATACAGGGGCTCACGCAGCAGACCAGCAACATGCGCGGGGGTTCGTCGGGCGGCAGTAGCGGCGGCGGTGGTGCCGGGATGTCGCATGACGCCAAGGTCGCCAGGTTCCACGCGCTCGCCGCGAAGGGCAAAAAGCGCAAGCCGAGCGAGAACACCGAGTACAACGCGCTCTCGAAAGAGCTCGATATGGCCAAGCCCGGCAGCGGTGGCAGCAAGCCGAAGCGCGAGCTGTCGGCGTACGAGCAGACGGTCGAAGGTGAGATCGATCGCCTGGCGAAGGAGGCGGGCCAGCGCGCAGGCATCAAGGCCGGCGTCGGGAAAGAGGGCCGCGCCAAGTCGTACGCGGCCGCGAAGCAAGCCGAGGAGGCGACGCGCGCCCAGCTGCGCGAGCGCGTCGACTCCGGCATGCCGCTTCCCGGGCAGTTCCATAACTCGCTGCTCGCGTCGGCCGGCTTCAACGACGTCGCCAACCGCGGCACACCACCGCCGGTGGCCGTGTCGATCGTCAAGGTCGAGCCGCCGCAGGTGACGGTGTCGTTCACGGGTCCCGTATCTGGCGACCCGCGAGAGATGCGGGAGATGATCTCGCAGGTGTTCCACGAGAAGCTGCCACAGGAGCTCGCCGCGGGCATCCGCGAGGCGAAGCTGCCGATCGTGTACTGACGTTCACTTGGCGTCGACCGCGTGCTCGCGCAGCACGATCGTCCCCTCGAGCACGCCCCACGCGGACGTCTCGTGGAAGGTGAGCACCTCAGGCGCCTCACCCTCGCGGAGCGGGCGCGTCAGCACCCACAGGTTGGCGTCCTTCCACGTGGCGTTCAAGACGCGCTGGCCGGCGGCGATGTCCATGTACGTGGTCCCGCCGTAGGTACGGGCGCGCCGGTTCTCGGTGCAGCCGGAGGTGGTGGTGAGGGTGATGACGAGGGTGACGGCGACGAGATCGCGGATGCGCATTTGTGCATGATGCACCGCGCTCGACGACGTGTCAACGCGTCGCGGTAGGCTGCAGGTGGTGTCGTACATCGGCCTGAACCCCGCGCAGCTCGGTGTGGTGATCCCGCAAGAACCGCTCACGGGCGCGTTGCGTTTCGACCAGGCGATCGCTTTCGACCTGCTGACACAGGTGTCCTTTCAATCGCAGGGGGCCGTCGCGCGCCACCCGATCCAGTCCGGACGTGAGGGCCCCAGTGACTCGATCCTAGAGGAGCCCGAGCGCTGCACGATCTCGGCCGTGTTCGTGGACAAGCCGCTCGAGATCGGTTTCGTGATCAACGCGAATTTCCCGGCGCCGGACAGGTGCCTCGGGCTGGCCACCGACCTGCGGAACCTCAAGGCGAAGCGGCAGCTGCTCACGGTCGTCCTCCCGGGCCGCGTGCTGGCGGACCGTGCGATCTCGATGCTGGAGATCACGCCGTCGGCTGACGGCGCTCAGGTCGACATCACGATGACGCTCGAGCACGTGCGCGTCGTGTCACTCACGCTGATCCCCGCGGTGGCCGACAGCGACACGATCGCGCTCGGCTCGCAGACCACCGAGACCGGCATGTGACATGGCGACGATTCCCCTCCGACTCCCGAGCAGCCTCGCCGACAACCCCATGCCGGTCACGGGGCTCGTGTACCTCGAGGGCAAGCGCTACCGCTTCACCATCCGCTGGTCGCCGCGGGACGACCGCGACGGGCTGTGGCGGCTGGACATCCACGACGCGGCCGGCGTGATGCGCGTCGCCGGCATCCCGCTCGTGTCGTCCGACGACGTGCTGCGTCCGTACAGATACGCGGGTCGCGGGATCCCGCCGGGGGCGTTGCGGGTGACGTGCGACGCGGACCCCGTCACGTTCGCCAGGCGCGACCCTGGCCTGCGAGACTTCGGGCGCGCCGCGCGCATTGAGTACGTGGAGTCGACCGGCTGAGCGCGAACGGCGTTCTGTCGATTCTTGCAAATAATGCTTGACGATCACGCGTCGATCTGCTCGCACTCGACGGCCCAGAAATTACCCGAGGCCGACCAGTCCTCCGCCTTCGCCACCTGCCACGTGCGGCCGTCCGCGGTCGTCACGTTGTCGGGTTTCAGGTTCGGGTTGCGCCCGGCTCGTAGCTGCACCGAGGTGTAGATGATGATCCGAGCGCGGGCCCTGTCGCCGTCCGGCCGCGGCTCGTCGCGCTCGCCGGTCGAGATGTCCTCCGCGGGTACGACCACCGTCTCGCCAGCAGGCAGGGCACCTTGATCGACATAGCCGCCGGTGCCCGCGACCGGCAGACCGCCGTAGTAGCTCGGCGCCGTCGCGCGCGAGTACGTGATCGGCAGCAGGTCGTCGTTGGCGAACTCCTGCAGGACGTCGACGAAGTCAGAGACGAGAGGCACGTCCCGATCGTACCGCTTGACGCGACGCGCCGGACGTGGCAGACCAGTCGCACATGACGCCTCCGACTACCGCTCCCCTCCACATCGTCTCGTCCGACGGTGCTCCGCCGACCGTCCCCTCCACGCGGGTGCCCCTCCCGTCGCCCGCGCCGGCCGCGGACCGCGACGCCGCCGACCTCCGCGCGCACCTGCAGAGCGCCGGGTGGGCCGCCGACGCGGCCGTCTGCTATCGCATGCTGAAGTGGCAGCGGGCGAACAACCTCGACGACGTGACCGCCGCCCGCACCATCGGCCTGCCGCACATCGGTCACGAGGTGTTCGCCCGCCTCCGCGAGAACCGCAAGCCGATCGGCGTCGGCGCGCACTGGCCGGCGCTGCAGGAGCTCGTGGTGCAGGCCGCCGCGCAGGCACGCTTCGACGCGATGGTCGCGGTGCGCCCCGACGCGGCGCCCGCGACGGAACCCGTCGCCGCGACCCCGGCTCCCGCCGCGCGTCCGGCCACGCGCTCCCCGTCGACCACCGCCGCCGCGTGCCCGGTCGCGCCGCCCGTCACCGTCCAGGCGAGCGCCCCCGACATCGTCGCTCTCGCGCGCATCATCGAGAGCGAGTCGACCCGCGACGCCGACAATCGGTCGACCCGCACGCGAGCGACCGCCCAGCTGGTCGCCGGCGCGATGACCGAGCTCAAGATCACGAAGTGGACGCTGGCGCGCAAACTGGCGTCCATCGGCGGTGCGCTGCCGGACGCGACCATGATCCGTCGGTGGGACCAGCGCTTGCGCCTGTACGAGCGCATCACGGGAACGCCGACCTCGACCCTCGCGGTGAGCGCCAGGGAGGCCGTCGACGCATGCCTGCCCGCGCTCGCCGCCAGTATCATCGACGAGCTCGGCCACAAGGGCGACGGGAACCACAAGCGCACCGCGGCGACGGCCCGGCGCATCCTCGCGGCCGCGTCGACGCTGGCCACCCCGCAGCAGATCGAGCGCAGCTACAAGCGAACCTTCGCCGGCGCGCGCTCGCTGGCCAACCTGCTCGCGCATCTCGACGCCAACGCGCGCGGGC
>JACCEC010948923.1_pt1 | contig 10550 bp, 11 predicted proteins | sample 7450121 | NCBI WGS metagenome assembly JACCEC01 (sample SAMN15323455, study PRJNA562643) | freshwater metagenome | isolation source: river surface water | place: USA:Blue River Watershed | collected 2017-08-18 | reverse complement strand
TTTATCAATCTCTTTTTGAACAATTGTTTTCCATTTTTTAAAGAAGTTTTTAAAGAATGAATTTAATCTCATTTGAATAATCCTTATTATCCTGTACAAAAAAAATCGAAAAAAATAATAAAAATTATAAAATTTATAAAAATTATAAAAATTATAAAAATTATAAAATTTTATTTCCAAACTGATGTTTAGACCTCTTCTGAATCTGATGGAAATATTTCACTCATTTCACAAGGATAAGATACAATAATATCATTTTGTACAGTAATATTTTTTTGAATACCTTCAGTGACTACTTTTAGGTCATCTAATGTTTTAGGATATTCAATTTCATAAATGACATATAAGTTTCCTTGTTTTTTTTCATTGTTCTCATCAACATATGGCAAACCATATTTTGGTATTTTTTGAATATGACCTTTTCCATTTAAAATAGATTGTCCATCTCCTTGAACCTGAATTACTTTTTTATTGGGTAATTCTAAATCATAATAAATGTTTCTATATAAATCAATTAAATTAATTTTTTTAGAAACAATCAAATCATATTCATTTATACGAGAAAATTTATCATTCTTTTTATTGAATATTTGAATAACAATATTTGCTTTTTTCAAATGATTTTTCTTTTCGTCTCCCTCTTCTTCTAAAACTACTTCTCTACCATAAATAGGAATTTCAACCGTTTTAGACTTAGGACCATAAGTACCATCTTTCTTTTTTCTCATTCTCTCAATTTTAATTTTCTTTTTCTTTTCCATATAAATATCTTCTATACTGACGTGAATTGAATATATTGTGTCTTCTGGTTTATCATGAACAATTGTTTTATTTGGTTTTCTTCTTGGTTCAAATAAATCATCCATAGCAGAATGATGCATAAATTGTTGTATAAAAGGATTATCATTATGTTGATGATGAAAATTGTTGTGAGAATTATTTATATTATGTTTATTTTCTCTATCAAGATCTGTTTGAAAAGTATGAAGTTTTACACGAATATTACCAAATGGCATTTCAGCACCAACATGTTGGAAACCTGGAATATTACTAAAAATATTTCCAATGTTAATATCTCTTTCATATTGCATATTCATAAATGAATGAAGATGATCTTGAAAAATATTGTTAAAAACAGAAAAAGGGTCAGGTCCAAAACCTTGTTCATTTTCATCAACATTTCCAAACATATCATACTCTTTTTTTTTATCTGGATTTGAAAGAATACTATAGGCTTCAGAAATTTCTTTAAATTTTTCTACTGATTCAGGACTATTCTGGTTTTTATCTGGATGATGGATTAATGCTAACTTTCGATAGGATTTTCTAATTTCATCTTCAGATGCTGATTTTTCTATTTCTAAAATTTCATAATAATCCTTCATTATATATTACTCTAAAATACCAATGTTCTTTTTATATCTTTTTCTAACGAAAAAGAAATATTACAAGATAAAATATAATTATACTAAAATGTTATTCTGTTCCAAATATTATTTAATATTTTGTATATATTCACACAAAGAAAATATGTAATATTCAATATGTAATGATTCTTTATTTCCTTGTTTTAATAAATGGTCGCATTTTGTTGTAATAGAAATAATATTGAAAAGAACTTTATCATTATTACTATATTTTTTTATTAATTTATTGAATATATATTGGATACAAAAATTCATTGGAACTAATCGAATATAAAGGTCTTGAATGGTGTCTCTAACTTTTTCCATAGCAGTGACATTACACTTTTTTTTTTCAATAATCTGAATAATTTCATCTAACTTATTATACTCATAAAACGAAAATATTTTACCAGTATAGATAAATGTATAATAACAACCAAATATTTTTTTCAAATCATATTCATGACGACTAACATTTTCTAAATTATTATACCCAGTACTTGATTTAAAAATATTTTCAACATCTGAATCTTTAATAGAAACACCATATTTTGATGAAGTAGTTTTTAAACATTTTATTATTTCATCTTTTGTAGGCATGGATATCCGTACAGGCAAACATCTACTTGTTAAAGGACCTGCTAACATTCCAATATCATTAATTTCAAAAATAAAACGTGATGTAGTATAATGAACTTCAATCATTCTTCTTAGAGCAAGTTGTGATTGTTTTGAAAGTTTTTCAGCATGGTGAATATAAACTATTTTAGGTATATTAAGAGCAACATTTTTTGTTTGAATAAAAATTTTTAAAAAAGAATGTATAAAAATTTTTTCATTTGAATTCATTTCTGTTGAACTAAATTCAATGTGATAGTTACTTAAACGATACTGAATTATTTTTCTATCCTCTTCAAATTGCATATTTTTAATATTGTAAATATTTCTTCCAAATAGTGAAGCAAGAAGAGCATGTATTTTTGTTGTTTTACCTGACCCTTTACAACCATAAAAAACTAAATTTGGCATCTCTTCAATACTTATATTCCCTAGATTCTCATACATACCAATTTTAAAATCTAATTCATCTAACATAGGTCTCCAATGAATCAATGAATAGTCGCTTAAATTATAAGAAATTTCTTCTTTTTCTTGTTTTCTATCATTTATTGATAAATTACTGCCAAACAATTGGAAAACCCTTTTTTCATTATTTTCTTCGTTTTCTTCCTCTTCATTATCACTGTCAAACAAAATATATTTATTTTTTTCTTTGTCTAAACCTGTAACAATATTTTTATCTGTTTTTGTTTCTGTTTTTTCTATTTTTGTAAAATATTTGTTCATTTTTATTATTTTTCAGAATTAATCTTTAAGTTCTAGATTTTTCTTCTAAATAATAATATTTTTAATTATCAATAATATTAATAATTTTTGTAAGGAATTTGTCTTTGTATTTTTGTTCAGATAATGTGAAAATGTATTCTTGATTCTTAATTAATTGATCTGGGTTTTCATCATAATCAATATTAATTTTAAAATAAAGTTGTTCAATATTTTTAATAATAGTATCAATAAGATATGTTCCATTGTCATCCTTCATATGTCCTTCAAACCAATATTGGAATTTTTTTTTAATATGACGGATTGGATAATATTCTTTTGGAATACCATCAATATACATTTTTTTAAATAATAAAATTTCACCTTCAATACTATTTAGATTCAAACAGTTTTTAATAAAATTATTATCAATTGAATCAAATCTTTCTGACCTGACCTCTTTAAAAGTATAATTAAAAACTTTTGATTTTTCTTCATCTTTGTGTTTTTTTTCTGGTTCTTTAAATTTTTGTTCTTGGTCTTTAAATCTTTGTTCTTGGTCTTTGAATCTTTGTTCTTGGTCTTTAAATTTTTGTTCTTGGTCTTTAAATTTTTGTTCTTGATCTTTTTGTTCTCTTCTTTTCGAATTTTTTAAATGTGGAATTATTTTTTCAGTATCATTACAATAATTCATTTGTTCAACTTCAGAAATATTTATTTGTTTATCAACCTTTCTATCATTTTTAATATCACTAATAAAATTTTTGATATCATTGTTTTTAGACTCATTTATTTGTTGATTTGAAAAAGATGATGTTCTTTTAATTAAATGAGGAGATGGAATATCTTTTAAACATTCATTTAATTGGTCACTTGAATTTTTCTCTTTTTTAAAAATAGACATGTTTTGAGGTATATTAGTGTATTGATTACTAGTATTTGAATTAAATTGTTGTAAATTAACAAGAGAATTAGATTGTGGTATGTATGATAAATTATTTTGAAAAACAGGTTGCTGAGACAAATTATATTGTTGCTGATTATTAGCGGAAATTTGAAAGTTATTTGGAGGAGTATCAAATTTATTTTGAACAAATTGAATTAAAAAATCAATTTTGTTCTCAATATAAAACATTTTTAATTCAAGTTTATCTTGTCTTTCAATTTGTTTTAAAATTAAATCTTCAACAGATTTTAGTTTTGTTTCAGTTTTATTAAAATTTTTTTCTGTTTTATCATAATATTTTTTATATATTTCTTCAAGTGTTGATATTTTTTTTTGTAATCCAACCGTTATTGACCGGTTGATTGTTGTTGGATTTATTTTTTTATCTTCAATCGTAAATTCGTCTAAATCCATTTTTAAAAATTTTATATTAAATATAACAATTAAAATATTTTTATATTTCTTTTTTTCTGATAGTATAATCAATTTAAAAAGAATATTACTATATTTTATAATAAATATGGTTTGTAAATATTGTCATTTATCAGATCACTCAATTGATAATTGCCCAACAATTGTATGTAAATGTTGTAAAAAAATTGGACATGCTCTTTGGCAATGTGTGGAGAAAAATGCTCCACAAAAAAAATCAAATACCTCATCATCTAAAAATGTTTCTAACACAAAAAGAAATGAAAAACCAGCATCTGGAAATGAAAGGCTATCATCTGATAAACAAGAAAAAATATTTTATGAAAAAAATCAAAAAACGAATTCAAAAGGAGTTTCTGAATTAACTGAACCAGTATTCGAAGAGAAAAATATTGCTTTTTATCTTAAAAATGAAAAAAATTGTTGGAGTGAATTTGTTTAAAGAAATCCCCATACTTCATCATCTTTAATATTGTTAATATCACAATCTTTAATAACTAAAAATTTTTTGGCTTCGATGTTTAAACAATCATCCCCAACACAACCTGGAATTGAACTAGCATTAACATTTTCTTCTGGATAAGAAAGTCCTATACATTTTAGGTTCCTATCAGTAGAAGCGGAAGTAGAAATTAAACGGTTAGAACTATCCCAATTCCATTTTTGTCCTCCATTGGTTATATCACATTTATCCATATATAATTTATCTTGAGTCTTGTTCATTGTTAAACAATTGCTATCATAACGATTTTTTAACTGTTGGTCTATATCTAATTGCCAGTCTTGAAAAGAAGCGAATGCTGCTGGTGTATCTAAATATGCAAGGCTTGATGTAGGATTCGTTCCTTCAGTTCTAGTTACAACCATTTTAGGAAAGAATATATTTTCACCTTTTTGTGAATTTTCACTTGTACTTTTATTAACGAGTCTTCCAGAAGCAATAAGTTTTGTTCCAGCAGGACCTTGAATACCAGGAGGTCCTTGAGGTCCTGCTAATAAAGGACTTTGGTTAGCAATTAGTTCCTTGAGTTGATCTCTTGAAATTTGTTGAACCATATTTTGAATTTCTTTTTTTTGAGTATCATTTAAAGGCGCTTTTTCTGCTTCCAAAACTTCTTCATTAGTTGTCCATTGATTTGATTGGAAATGTTCAGTATGATGCTGAAAATGTTCTGAGTTATTCAAATAAAATAAACTTTTAGATTTTTTTTTATCTAATACATAGTTTAATAAAATAAATAGTATAAAAAGTATTATAAATGAAATAGTTAATATATAAATTTGTTTCATCTCTAATTTAATAAAATATTTTTTATTTTTTTTTATCAATTAAATTCAATCGTAGGCATCGTACAAACATAAGTATTTTTATTGTGAGGAATACATTTCATTCTAAATGTGTATCCATCTTTTAATTTTACTTCCCAAAAACTTTGATTTGTGTATATTGGATTTTTTATATGATTGTGAATATCATTTTCTTCAAATTTGATAACAGACTTTAAAATTAAATCATGAATCCCTCCACCTTTTGTTTCAAGTCTTAGAGATATTTTATCATTTTGAGAAAATAAAAAAATACATTGATCATCTTTTAATGTAAATTCATATTTTTTTGAATGTCCATTCTGAATGGAAGACAATTCATTCATTGTAAATATACTTCCCAGTTTTTGTAACGTTAAACACAGCATCAATTAACGTTAAGTAATAAAAAAAAATGAATACTTACTTTGTATTATAAAATTTTTTATGTGCAAAGGTGTAAAAACTATTTATGCTTTTTTAACTCCTATCACAACATTTCTTTTTCCTTTTTTAACATAAAAAACAGTTAAATTAGTACCATTAGCATTAATATTCTTAACATTAATATTAATTTTTTTTGGAGGAGCCTTTAAATAGGGAGGAACAAAAGGTTTGCCGCAGCCACACATTTTTTATATACGTAGTTAATATATTTTTTTTTCAATCATTTCTAAAAAAGTTTATTTTTTCCGATATTGATTATAATGAATCACCAACTTTGAAAGAGCAGTCAAATGAGTCTATCTCTCCAAAATCAATCCATTGCTTCATGAATGGAAATACCGGAATATCTTTCCAAGTTTCATCATTAAACTTTATTGGGTCAAGTTCTGGTGAAAATTTACATTTAATAACTTGAGTGTACTCGCGAATATTAATTCTATCACTTGTGAGACTTGGAAGAACATATAAAAATCCATTCCAAATATAACAGAAAGATAATCCTCCTGGACCTCCACCATTTTTAGTTTTGATAACAACATCTGTACCAAAGGAAACATTTTCAACAGAGAAATTTAAAAATTTATCCCATCCTTTCTTTTCAAAAACTAAATCTCCATCTACATATATGTCAGAATCATCATCACTTGCAATAAAAATTGTTAGTTTATTTGTTAGATTATTCCAATTTTCTGATTGACCAACTTTTATAGTCATTGTATTTGATTTTGATTTTGGTTTTTTAACAAGATTTACTGCTGTTACCTTTGGTTTATCTGTTAATCTCCAATTAGTCATTCCTAATGGCGTATCTTTTTTTGTCCAACGACCTGAAAATCCTTTATCTGATGATAAAGTATAATCCATTAAATATAATTCATTATCAAAATTATTATTTTCTAATATGTAATAATTACCATTCCATATATAAGATATTCCTAAACCACCTCTTTCTCCCTTTGGACTAGTAAATTTTACAGTTACATCATCACCATATCCAACATCTGAAAACTCAGCAGAATAAACATCTCTTGATTTCTTCTCAACACTTTTACCTTTATAAGTAACAGTAGCCTTTTGGTCAGAAGCGAAATAAACAATGAGCGGACGAACTACATTACGAAGAGCAATTGGGTCATTAAATACTTCAATTTGATTTCTAACTGCATATGGACTAACAAATTGACTATATGGTTTTGCTGAATTATTTTTCCAGTCTAGACCATAACTATTATATTTTCCTTGTTTGCATCCGTAAAATCTTTGTCCGCTTTCACTAACAACAAACATATTATCACTTGGTTGATTAGCAATTCCACATATTGAATAAAGGAAAGAAGGTATTGTTACATATGTATTTGTATAACAGAATGATTCTCTTTCTCCTTCTGGAACAACACTTGTGATAGCGTAATTGTTTTTACAATTTTCAACTAACTCTTCTTTAGAATATTCACTTTGTCCATTAAAGTTTTCAATTTTTTGACATTTTAGATGATATAAATATAAAAAGATAAGACACATAATAAATAATAAAATACATATAATTTCAATGGTATTTAGGGTTGTTTTCATTTAAATACTATACTTTCTATCGATATATTTTTATCGATAGAAAAAATTCTAAAAACATTTTTTTAAAAAAATAAGTTAGTGAATCTAAGCACTACAAGATTCACATACTGGTTCTTCTTTAATAAAGTTATCAACGCTTTTTTTTATTTTACTTGGGTCAATAGTAAATTGTTGTGCTTGTGCTTTTGGTCTTGACCTAATATAATAAGAACCTGTTTTAAGTCCATTTTGCCAACCGTAGAATAATGCACTATTTAAATTTTTCTGGTCAGGTACTTCGAAAAACAAATTCATACTTTGTGTTTGACAAACAAATGGTGCTCTATCGATTGCCATATCAATTAAAACTTTTTGTTTAATTTCCCAAACTGTTTTATAAAGTGCCTTAATATCATCTGGAATACATGCAATATTCTGAACTGAACCATTTTCTGCTATAATCATATTTTTAATGTCAATATTCCACAACCCTTTTTCCATTAAATCTCTAACCAAATATTTATTAACAATGATGAAATCACCTGCAATTGTTCTTCTTGTATAAATATTACTTGTATATGGTTCAAAGCATTCATTATTACCAAGAATCTGAGAAGTTGAAGCAGTAGGCATCAATGCAATAAGAAGACTATTTGCAACACCGTGTTGCATAATTGATTCACGGAGTTCAGACCAATTATAACGTTTTGAATCTTCTTTACCCCAAAGATTAAATTGAAATTGTCCTTTTGAAATTGGACTTCCTTCAAAAGTTGAATAAGCACCATTTTCTTTAGCCAATTGATTCGATGCTTGTAATGCTCCATAATACATTGTTTCAAATATCTCTTGGTTAAGAATTTTTGCTTCTGGGCTGTCAAAAGGCATTTGGAGTTTAGCAAAAACATCTGCTAAACCTTGAACACCAATACCCATTGGTCTATGCTTTTTATTTGAATATTCAGTCTCAGGAACAGGATATAATGTGACATCAATGATTTTGTTGAGGTTTCTTACAACTGTATGCATAACATCGATTAATTTGTTAAATGAAAATGTTTTTGTTTGCTCATCAACAAAGTTTGGTAGGGAGACAGATGCTAAAGTACATACAGCATACTCTTTTGTATCAGAATATTCTACAATTTCTGCACACAAATTGGAATTTCTAATAATACCAACATTCATTTGATTGCTCTTTTTATTCACACTGTCTTTGAATAAAATGTATGGAACACCTGTTTCTATTTGACTTGATAAAATATAGTTCCAAACTTTTCTAGCGGGAATCTTTTTACGTGCTCTACCTTCTTCTTCATACTTAGTATATAGGTTTTCATATTCTTCACCATAACAATCTTCTAAACCAGGACATTCATTCGGATCAAATAATGACCATTCTAAATCGTCTTTGACTCTTTTCATAAATAAATCACTAACCCAAAGTGCTAAAAATAAGTCACGTGCTCTTTCTGATTCAGCACCAGTATTTTTTTTTAACTCTAAGAATTCTAAAATCTCTGCATTGTGTGGTTCTATATAAACTGCAAAACTACCCGGTCTTCTACCAGCCTGATTAATGTGTCTAGCAGTTTCATTTAAAACACGGCATAATGGAATAATTCCGTTAGAATAACCATTTACTCCGCGAATATAAGAATTTTTTGCTCTAATCGTTGATAAACATAGTCCAATACCTCCTGCTCCAGCAGAAATTTCTGCACAATCACTAATACATTTGTAAATTCCTTTTACTGAGTCTTCCATACTCAATAAGAAACAAGAAGCAAATTGAGGCCTAGGAGTACCTGCATGAAATAATGTTGGTGTAGCATGTGTAAAATATTTTTGAGACATCAAATCATAAGATTGAAGGGCAGATTTAATATCTTCTTTGTGAATACCAATACTGACACGCATGAATAAATGTTGAATACGCTCAATCACTTTTCCATTGATTTTCATTAAATATGCTTTTTCAAGAGTTTTGAATCCGAAATAATCGAATAAAAAATCTCTCTCGTAATCAATTATACTGTTTAATTTTTGTTTGTTTTTCATAATGATTTCATAAACATCATCAGCAATAAGAGGACAATTATTTCCATGCATATCTTTGTTTTTATGAAGCATATAAATTGTTTCAGAGAATGATGGTGATGTTGATTTTTGATTATTTGAAATAATTATTCTACTTGCTAATATACCATAATCTAAATGAGTTGTTTCCATTGCAACACAAGTTTGAGCAGCCAATTCATCTAACTCTCTTGTAGTAACATTATTGTAAATTTGGGAACAAACTTTTTGGGCAATCTTTGTTGCATTAATCTTTTCTGATAGACCATTACAAAGTTTGCGAATACGATGGGTTACTTTATCAAAACTAACCTCTTCTTTTTTACCGTCTCTTTTTATAACATAAAGTGTGTCTTGAGAATCCATTTTTTATTAACTCTACATTTAAAATCGTTTTTTATTTTTAAGTATAAAAATTTAAAAATAATTGAAAAAATAAGAAAAAGAAAAGTTGTAAAAATCTATTATAAAATTATATGGAAGTTCTTAATGAAAATAAATCAAACGTTTATATTATTGGAGGAGTAATTATATTTTTTGTATTATTTATTATTGCTTTATTTATATTTTTTTATTATTTTAGAAGTAAAAATAATGAAAAGAATGATGATTCACAAGAAAACTATATAGAAATACAAATGGAAGAAGAAATATAAAATAATTAAAGAAAAAAACATAAAAAAATACAAAAATACATAGAAAAATATACAAAAAAATTTATAAAGAAGTATAACAAGTTTTACCTTTACAAGATAAATCTAATTGCATATTTTTGTGAGGACAATTTAATCCATATGAACATGAAAGACCAAGAGGACATATTTTATTTGTTTGATAGATTTTATGAAAGTACCATACAAAAAGAATTGATATAAGTACTAAAAATAGAAAACTAAATTGTAAAGGTAAATCTCTTGAAATAAAAAATTGTAATCTGTTTTTCATATATTCACTTGCGATAATTTTATGGATTCATTGAAATAACATTTAAACTATTATAATAATAATTTTTATAGTAATTGTCTAATTCAGGTAATAAATCAGGATTCATATAATCTTTT
>JACCEC011821184.1_pt1 | contig 10551 bp, 12 predicted proteins | sample 7450121 | NCBI WGS metagenome assembly JACCEC01 (sample SAMN15323455, study PRJNA562643) | freshwater metagenome | isolation source: river surface water | place: USA:Blue River Watershed | collected 2017-08-18 | reverse complement strand
CATTTGCCACCACAAGAGATTTTAGTGAAGCTCCCATTTTGCCAATAGTTGAAGAAAATTTATCTCCTATTCCAGAAGCTACAATAGTAGCATTACCCCAACTGCTTGTTGCATTTTTTACATCCAGTAGGCTTATATTTACATTTTTTAGCAAAGATGGGATTATTTTCCAAGCAGCTAATGCTACTAAAACATCATCTGCATATTCAACAATGAGTTTTACTATTTCTACAAAATTTATTCCCCATTGTTTGAATTTATCTCGATTATCATTTAATACTATTGCTAATTCTGCATATATATCTTTTAGTGCATTAAAAGCTGGTTCTGATATCACCTTTTGTGTTTGTTGTATTGCATCTTGCAGCTCTAATTGACTTCTTGTATATGTTCTTACGCCTTCTAAAACATCATATGTCTTTAGATAAGCTTCTAGCATATCCCTTAATCCATTTACCCCTAGCTCTTTTGCTTTTTTTATTGCTTCGTTTGCTTGTGATGGGCTTCCAAAAATCATTGTTGAAATGATTGAGTCTGTTGAAGCATTTCCAGAAATTAAAGAACGGATTTCCTCTTTGATTCTATCCATTGGCTGCCCAATCGCACCACCAATATTTGACATCCTTTGCGCAAGTTTAATTGTATTGTCTGATATTTCATCAACTGTTGTACCAAAAGAAGTACCCATTGATAGTGTTTGCCCTATTGCTTGTTGGTAAATTTCAGTAAGCTGTGGGAAAGTAGCATATGTTTTAATAGAAGCTACTCTTATTTTATCCATAATTTCAGTAGCTTTTTCACCACCTATTCTAAATTTCTCATAAGAATCTACTACTTTGCCATTTGATAATGTCATTCTTGTGTTTGCTGTTAGAAGTGCTGCAATACCTGCGGTATTGTCTTCTATCATTCTGTTTACTGCTATACCACTTCCAATAGTTGCATCCCAAGCTCTTTTACCTGCATAAACTGCTCCAGCTATTGTACCTGCCCATCTTAAATATCTGATTGTAGTATTTGCTAAATTTGAAGTTGATTTTTCTAAATTATTTTTAGAAGCTATGCTTTGTTTTTCTAACTCTATTACTTTTCTTTTAGTTTCTATTTCAGTTCTTGCATCATTTATTGAAGCTCTTTGAAGATTTTGCATATCTCTTGTGATAGCAATATTTCTTTTTATCTCTTTTTGTCTTTCTCTCTCAACATCAGTTAATTCTTTTGTTTTTGTTTTATAAAGTGCTAGTTCTGCTCTTGCAGCTGCTAGATTTTGCTGTTCTTCTTTTGTAAGTTTTCCGTTTTGACTTTTTAATTCTAAATATTTTTTTATTTCATTATTTGCATTATCTATTTCTTTTGAATATGTTTTTTGGATTCTATTTAGTGCTTCTTGTGAAGCTATAAGTTTGTTGTTTTCAGATATTATTGATTTTGTTGCATCGTTTATTATTTCTTTGCTTTGAGATATTTTTGCTTCTAAATCATCAATTTCGCCTTTTATTGCAACTGTTATTCCTGCTTTTGATGCCATTTTTTACTCCATAAGAAGGCTAAGAGTTATCTTCTTTTTGAAAACTCTCCGCCTGTTCTTTTAAAATTTTATTTTTATAATACTCTATCGCAAAATCATATCTTCTCATGTCTATAATCCCTTGTGCATCGGCTAATTGATATAAATATAACTTATCAAAACCTTTTACAAAGCTTCTCATTCCAGATGCTAACATCTCAGCTTCATCTCTATTTGTTCTTAAAAAATTAAAAACTCTATATGCTACTTGCGTAGCTTTGGGAGGAATAACTGCTTTTATCCAAGATTCATTTTCGCTATCTAATATATCTTCGATAGTTTCTTCCCAGGCGAAAGCTTCTCTCCTCTCCTCTTTAAAGTCAAACTCCCAGTCAATTAGGGAGATTATTTCTTTCCCAAAAAAATCATAGAAATGCTTTTTGCTTCTTGTGCTAATATTTCTTGCAATAGATTTTTTTCCCAAGATGTTAAATTTTCAACATCTATGTTTGTTTTTTCAGCGATAAACTTATCTCTTTTTGCTTCCAAGTCTTTTAAATCTTTTCCATTGTTTGTTTTTTTAGCTTTTAGAATTAGGTTTTCGTAGTTCATTCTATCAACTGGTTTCATTGGCTCATAGCTCTCAAAAGATTTTGTTTTCTTAAGAACTCCATCTTTGTCTTTATAGCTTATTACTTTTTCTATTGCTTTTGCAATAAGTAAAGCTATCTGCTCCATATCTGTTGCTTTTGTAAAATCTTTTCCTAAGATATGTGCTGCAATATCAAATTGCGACCTTTCACCTTTTGTTGATTCTTCAATAATTTTTGCTATCTCTGGCTCATCTATTGGATTGTCACCTAAAGAATCAATTTTTGATTGATATTCTTCATTTAATTTTTTTTCTTCTCTTCTATCAATTTCATCAATTAAATTTTCATAATCCTCTTGATGTCCATTTCCGATTTGTCTGATTATATTTTGAAATACTTGTTCTCTTTCCATTTTTTTCTCCGTTTTTTTATTTTCCAATTTTTTCTGCAAAGCAAGGGGATAAATCGGATAAACCCCTTTTTTTGCTACCAATCAGTTGATGTGATTGTTTCGTAGCTTAATGTTTTTTGACTTGCTGAACCAGATGCTGAAAGTGGAACTGTAATATAGTCATACTTATCAGTTGTAGTTTCTTTTGTTCCTAACATTGTTTTTACACTTGGGAAAGTTAAACTTATTTTATCACCTGATCTATTTGCATAAGTGATTACCAATTCTTTTGTTGGATTATCATATACTTCTGCCCATTTTTCTTTTGTAAATTTAAGTTTTAAATTTCCATCCATAGTCATAACTGGAACATTGTAGTCTTTTGAACCTTGTTTAACTTCATCTTCTACTGCAACATTTCTATTTAATGTTAAGTTAAATTCAGAAGCCTTTTCTGGCTCTACACCAGCTATAGTAACTTTCATATCGTTGAATGAAAATGATTTATCTTCAATTTCAACTGTTTCAGATGGTACTAATGGTACCCAGTCTAATTGAGTGTTATCTCTATAGTTTAATCCTACAGTTGGAACATCTTGCTTGTAAACTATTGTTCCTGATGCTTTTGCAAAAGAAATTGAGTTTAAAAATATACCAGTAAAATATTGTTCAAAATCAACACCACCGCCTTGTGCTGTGTTTGATTTTGCATATACACCTAAAGATTGCATATCAATATCAGAAGTACCTGTGTGTTTGTATAGTTTTTTTCTAACAATCCAAGTTATTTGGTTAGCCCCAGAATTATCAACGATTGTGTCATATTCTTTATATGCTTGACCTGTTGCTGGATTAATTGCTGTCAAGTCTGGTTCTGTTGCATCTGATGTTCCTGTGCCTGATACAGACTTAACTACTAATGTATGTAGTCCATCTGAATGATTTACCATCTGTCCTGCTGAAAACTTGTCTGCTGGTCCAATATAAACTGTTGCAGCTGTCCAATCATCTGTTGTAGCATCAACTTTTGTTGATTTTCCAACTACTGAATGAAGCAAAATAGGCATTAATCCTGTTTTTGATTTCATATTTAAGTTTCCAGCAATATCTAATGAACCTGTGTCCATTGCTGTTGCTTGTCCATCTTGACCCAGCTCTGTGTTTTGCTCTGTTTTTTGCGTTGGTGCTAATGCAAAACCCATAACTCCTAATTTGTACAGTTTTGGAGTTGTTTGAAAAACTCCTGGTGTAGTTTCTTTAATAAAAGCAACTTCTTTTAAACTATAATTTGATTCATTTGCCATACCTATATCTCCTTATATGATACTAATTCAAGTTCGATTAAATGATACATTCCATCAAACTCACCTGTGGGTGTTGAACTTTGTTGTATTTTACCAAAAATTATTTCAAAATCTCCTTTTATGCCAGTTATTTCTAGCTCCTCTTCGATTGCTAATAATATTTCTGTTGCCATATCTTGAACATCTCTTGTTTTTGTAAATTTTTTTATATTTTCATTTACAGAAACTTGATGATCAGGATTATCTTCTGTTATATCTTTTAGTCCAATTACTATATCAACATACCATCTAAAACCATCTTCGTTTGTTCTTAAATCAAGGTTTTCATTTGATTCCAACGATATAAATGGAAAAGTTGATATTGCTGTTTGCTGCTTTGGATAATGTATAAAATTTATTGGTGTGTGTATATTTCCCTTTTTAACACTCATTCCTTTTGTGTTTAAAAAACTTTCAAAAGATTGGCTAATTGATAAAAAGTTTTGAATAGCATCACATATCTCATAAGGTTTTACTGTCATAAGCTTCATGCAACTTCTCCTTTTTTACTTTCAAAGTTTGTAATAAGATTATGAAGTTTAGTAGTCATTTCCTCTTTTATTTGAGAATATGCTCTATCCCATCCTCTTTCTGCCCAATTTCTCCTTTTATATCTTTGATTACCTTTAAATTGACCAGTTATAAAAGATTTATTATCTCTATGTTTTTGATATACCTCATCAATTTCACCACTATTAAGTTTTTCTAATATAGATAGTGTTCTTCTTGTTATTCCACTTTGTCTTGCACCATAGCCTTTCATTTCTCCGTTTTTTACAAGAACTGGATAGTGTGCTTTGTGTCCACCCATAATAACTGTTGTACCAGTTGTTTGATGTGTGAAGTAATCAATCATATTTAGCATATTGTCTGGATTTGCTGCTGTTCCTTGACCTTTTTGATGGTTTAATCTCATTCCCAATTTAGATGTTTTTTTTGAAAAAGTCAATTTTCCATCTTTATACTCTTTTGACCATTCCGTAGTTTCATTTCTGAATTCATTTCTGATTGAATCCATACCCAACTTACCAGCTTTTGATGATTGTTCTATTAAAGCTAGTTTTGAGTATTTTCCAAACTCATCTAAATATGCTACTGGATTACCTGCTAGAGTTATTTCTATTTTCATATTCTACTCCTATTTGCAGTTATTTCTATCATATACATATCATTTATTCTACGCCATTCTTGCACTTTCCACCATCTACTATCATTTGGTAGTTTTACTGAATCGTTTTGTTTTGGAGGATTTGCTAATATTACATTTGCTAGTGTTGCTTTCGATAAGTTTGTATTTGTAGTTTTTTCATTATCCGTTATATGATTGATAAATACATGAAGGTCTGTTACTTTTTCGTTTGTATCAGAATATATATACTCTACTATATCATTTGGACTTAAATCACTCTCTACAAAAAACTTTTGAGAATTAAATAGTAGCTGATTTGCTGTCATTTTTTTTCTTTTCTATTTTTGGTTTAGATTCTTTTGCAATATTTTTTGCAATAAATTCTAAGGCTACAGATTTAGAAAAATTTGCTTCTTCCCCTATTTTATAAAGCTTATCATTTACTTTTTGTTCTTTTATAAATTCTACTCTCATAGTATTCCTTTTTTATTTTTATGTATTATATCATAAACTAAAAAAGGCTACATAGCGAAAACTACATAGCCTTTGTTTTAAATCTTATTGATTTTATTTTTTTGTATTTTTGTCTGCTACAAGTTTTTCAAGCTCTGCAATTTTTGCATCTTTTTCAGAAATTGTTTTTGAAATTTCTTCTTGCTCTATTTTTGATTGCGTTTTAATATCTTCGATTTGCTTTTCAAGCTCTGCAATTTTTGCATCTTTTTCAGAAACTTGTGATTGCACCTCTTTAATTCCTAAATCTTCCGTAGCTAGTCCTTGTTTTTTTAAACTTTCAAAATCTTCTTTTTCTATGTCTTTTCCGATTTCCAAAATTGTTCCACCAGCAACAAAAGCTCCATTAACTTTTGTTGTTATTAATAATATAACTTTTTTCATTTTATTTCCTTATGCTAAGATTTGAACTACAACTGCACAATCTGCATCTGGCATAATTGGTGCAACTGTTTGACCCATATATAGCTCTAAAGTTGGTGCTGAAATATCTCCACCTACATGAATTTTTTGAACTTTTTTATCGGCAGTAATTGATACTTGCATAGACTCTGTACTTAAAGCACCTGAATCAATGTGCATATCTCCAGCATAACCAGGGATAATAGTATTATCTGTTTCAGCAGCAATAAATGCTATTTTTTTAGCAGGAACTGCTTTTTGGCTAACACCTGCATTATCTACATAGTTACCATCATATCCCCAAAGTTCGCAGTTTTTATACATTCCATAATAAATTGCACCTTTCTCTTTCATCATACTTTGAAATCTTAAATTTCCATTTTCAATTCTTCTATTGTCAATTTCAGATTTAATTGCAGTATGATTTGCAAGAACTTTCATAGTAGCTAATCTTCCAACAACATGAGTTGCTGTGTATCCATTTTCTCCTAACAGTGCTATAAAATCATCAAAATCTTCGTTAGGTCTTCCACCATTTGAACCATAATAATTTCCAGCTCCTAAATTAATAGATAGTCCTGTGTTTCTACTATAATCAATGATTCTATTTTCACCCTCTCCAACGATTGTCATTCTACCATCAAAAATTGATTCTATTGCCATTAGCTCTAATCTATTCATGATAGTTGAATCCATATTAACTAGCTCTGTATCCATTGCAGCTGCAACTCTTGTTTGATTTGAGCTTGAATCATAGATTGTTTCACCAAAACCTTTGCTTCTCATCTCTTTTGAAGTTAATGATCTCTTATCTTTAATTGTTGGCAATTTAATTTGTTGTTCAACAAATGTTAATTTTTCTGTTCCTTTTGCAACTGCATCTGGATTAACAAATTTTGCAACTCTTACTTTTGTTTTGAATAAATCTGATTCTATATATTCAGTTTCTACTGATTTCATTGCATTTGGAAAACCACCAAAAAATGCTAATAAAAATCTTGGTTGAGATACTGCTACTTCCGAAGCACCAATAAATGCTCTTCTTAAACCTGCTGATATTGGAAATGTTGCTCCCATTATTTATTCCATCCTTCTAATTTTAAATTTTTTGCTTGTAAAGTACCTGCAATATGTGCTAAAGTTTGTCCAGAAGCAAATGTAATTTTGTTTAGATTCGCTACTGCATCTGTTGCAATAACTCCAACCTTGTCTGCACTTGTTGCATTTACATCATCAACTAAAATACCAATTACTTGTTCACTAAATGGTAATTGTGTTCCAGCAACAGTAACTCCTGGATTAACTACAATTCCATTTGTATATTTTCCAGTATTTTGTAAAGTTACAAGCATACCTTTAGTGTATGCAACACCTGAATTTAATGTTACTGATTTAGTATCATTAACTTGCATAAATAAATCATCTGTTTTTAATGGCATATTATCTCCCTCTTTCTGTTTTTTTTGCTTCAAAGTAAGCATTCATTGCAGCAAATTGATCTTGATTTTCATCTTGATTGATGTTTGGTGCATTTTTTTCTTTATAATCTAAAGCTACTTTTAAAGCTTCTTCATCTGAACTAGCACAAACTACTTGACTAATTGTATTTGCATCAGAAATACCATGAGAGTTCGCTAGTGCAACTCTTGCTGTGATTCCAGCTATAGTTTTTTCTTTTGCATTTAATTTGTTTTGTAAATCTTCTAAACTAGCATTTACATCTGTTAGTTGTGTGTTTAATGCTAAAATATTTGCATTTAACTTTTCTTTTGACTCTATTAGCATCGCAAAGTTATCTTGCGAAAAAGCCAAACCATTTACTAAAATGTTATCTTCGTTTGCTTCTGGCATTCCTACTACTCCTGTGTTTGAATTTAAACTGCTTAATAATACCGAAAAATGTCTTATATCTTTAATAAAACCCTTTTCTTTTGCAATTTCTGCTTTTATTATACCACCTTTTTCAAATATTTGTATCAAATCTTCTTTTGCAAAACCAGTATTTTCATTTAATGCTTGGAAAAAATCTGTTTCAATTTCATCAATCATTGTTTGTAATTTTTCTTTACAATCACCACTCAAAGAGCATCTTTTGTTTGGTGCATTTTTAGATACCAGTTCTATTCTTTTTGTTTTTGTTTCTGGATCTTCTTCTTCGTATGCTACTACAACACCTATCGACCCTAGTCTAGTAATAGGAGAAGCATATATCTCTTGTGCTGCTGTAAAAATCCACATACCACCAGAAGCACCTAAATTTTCAAAGAATGTTACTGTTTTTTTAGAAGAGTTTTTAATTCTATATCTCACTTCTTCAGCACCTGCAACACTTCCACCTGGAGTATCTACTCTAAATAGAATAGTGCTAATGTTCGCATCAGCATCTGCTTTATCTATTGCTTTTATAATATCGGGATAAGATACTACAGTTTCGCCACAAGCACCACTAAAACTTTTTTTATACATTGCACCATCTATAGCAATAATTGCTACATTTTTAACTACCGAATATGCAACATTATTATTTGCTACATTTACACCCACTTCTGCTTTTGATATTTCTGGACCATTTAATATATTCATATATGCTTCCATTTTCATTGGGCATATAGCAAAAAATTGTCCTGCTACATCTGCTTTTATCATACTTCCTCTAGGCATTATTTTCTCCTTCTGTTTGATTTGTTTTATATCTTTCTGGAACTGGGACATTTGCATTTTCATACATTTTTAATATTTCCTGTTGCAATTCTATATCTGTTTGTGCTTCTTTGAGCATTTCTGTTTTATAGTCTTTTCCTCTTTTTGCATATATCTCTTCTTTTGTTGTAAGATTATTTTCAAGATTTATACGATTTGCATTTGCTATTTTCACTTCATCTCTTACACTTAAAGACTGTCTTAAGATTTCCCAATTATGATATTTGAATGGATTTTTAAGATAATCTTCCCATTTAAGATTTATCATATTTGTTTGAATACCAATAACTAAAAGTCTTTCCAAGTAATCATCTAGTATATTTTCAACTATTCTTCTCATTTCAGCTGAATTCTCTGACTCATCTATTGAAGCTAAAGCATTTATTGTTGCCCAGTTTGTATTTCTCATATCTTTATATGTTAAAACTTTTGACCTATTTTGAGATGCTGTTAGCTTTGTTGTTAGATTTTCAGTAAATAATCCATATGTAGAATCTGTTTTACTAGATATTTGTGTAATTTTATCATCAGCAGGAATTGCTTTTAATCCACCAGCAGGAACTATTCCTTCAAGAGATATTTTTTTCATTATTTCTCTTTGAAGTTCTGTTAGCTCTGCAAATGTTTCTTTACTCACTTGATTTGATATTTTTGCATTTCTATATAATTCATTTATTGCATCTGTAACTGTATCATATAGTTTTGTATGCCAAAAGGCACTTGATTGACTTCTTTCTGTTGCAGCTTCTAATTCTTTTTTCTGATAGTCCAGCAACTCATCTAGCTCTGGTAGGATTTGAGATATTCTTGATACTGCTGTATATTGAGATATATCTACCCAATAGTCCATATATGCTGATATTTCACTTGCTTTGACTTCTACTGATTCTTTTTTTGTTGAATCTTTGTAGATGAAATAACCTACAACTGCTCCATCTGTATTTTTTTTAAGTCCATTTTTTACTCTAGCAGTATTGTCATTTTTGCCAACATCAATCATGTCTATACTTATCGCTTCTAGTTTATAGGGTATTCTCCAAGAAGACTTGTATCTATGTCTAACTAAAACACCACCTTTTCTAAAAACTTCTGATATGCACATTTCCAAAAAACCATCTCTTGAAAATCTTTCTGTAACTTCAAAGTTTCTCTTTTTTGAATGTTCTCTTATTAGGTCTTCAAAAGAGTTGTCTATTTCTTTTTCTTTTGTTCTTGATTGGATTGATATTCCAGAACCGATAATACCTGTTTGAGCTGTTTTGATTAAAGCAGGTATATCAGTACCATTTAGATTGTGATATGCTATTTGTGTTCTTGTTTTTCTACCAAAATCAGAAAAGTCTTCTACATTTCCATCTGGCTTTGCTTTGTTGTGTGTTGTTTTTGGTGAACCAACAAATAGATTCCATAAGTTTGTAATTACACTCATCTGCTATATCCTTGTGTTTTTTGAAGCTTCAAGTTTGCCAATCTATCTCTTGCTTCTTGTCTTAGTTCTTTTAGCTTTATTGGGTCGGTAAACTCTGTTGTTGCACCTTCATTTCCTGCACCAACTATTCTTTTATATCCACTTTGATTTATTAAGATAGTAGTATATGAAGATATTTCATTTTCTAATTCAGCTATTTGCTCTTCTAGTGTCATTGTTTGACCTTTTGCTTTTTGCTTTTATTATAGCTTTTTATTTATAAATTAGTCAAATCTTATTTTTGTTATTGAAGTATCTTCTCACGAAATATCCTCTAAAAATAGAAGCTATTGTATATATTAAAGTTATTTGAAAACTTACACTATGTGACTGCTCTACTCCATAAAGAGGCAAAACAGTATAAGATAGTATATATGAAACTATAAAACCTAGAAAAGTGCTTGTGTTTGCTTCTATGAATGATTGATATTTAGTTTGCATTTACTTTGTTTGTCTTAAAAGCTTCATAACTAAACTGAATCTTATTTTAATTTTTTTAAATCTT
>JACCEC011763075.1_pt1 | contig 10554 bp, 9 predicted proteins | sample 7450121 | NCBI WGS metagenome assembly JACCEC01 (sample SAMN15323455, study PRJNA562643) | freshwater metagenome | isolation source: river surface water | place: USA:Blue River Watershed | collected 2017-08-18 | reverse complement strand
TGGCGAACTGCTCGTGGCGGTTGTGGTCGCCAAGGATGTGAGCGAGGCGCAGATCATCGATCACGTCGCTGAACATCTCGCCCGCTACAAGGCCCCGGCGCGTGTCGCCTTTTCGCCAACGCCGCTGCCGCGCAACGCGGTTGGCAAGATCGACAAGATTTATCTCAGGGCCCATTGGCCGCAATTGATTGGAGACGCATAACATGGGCATGCCCAGCGACATCAAGATCATCGACTGCATGCTTGGCATTCCAGAGGCTGAGGACCGGTCAGACTGGTTCACCAGCTTTCGTCCGCTGATCAAGGACCAGCAGACGCTGGAATCGTTCAAAATGCCCGCGCAATATATGTTCAAGGACATTCCAGAGACGGGCAAAGCCGATGATTTCGTGAAATGGACCGTCGAGCAGATGGACCGGTTCAACATCGAAAAGGCGCTGGTCGGCTGGAACGAGAACAAGACCTCGTATCGCGCCAAGGAACTTTTTGGCGATCGTTTCTTCTTCGATCTGCCCTGTGATCCGAACAAGGGCGTCGATGAAGTCCGCCGCATCAAGCGGATCCACGCCGAAGTCGGCCTGTCCGCGATCAGCGTTTTCCCGGCGGGCACGCTGCCGCAAGTGGCGATCAACCACAAATATATGTTCCCGCTGTACACCTGCGCGGCAGAACTTGGCATTCCGATCTTGCTGAATGTCGGCATTCCTGGCCCGCGTATTCCGATGGAAACGCAAAAGGTTGAGCATCTTGATGAGGTGTGCTGGTTCTTCCCCGATCTGAAGATCGTGATGCGCCATGGCGCAGAACCCTGGGAAGCGCTGGCGGTGAAGCTGATGCTGAAATGGCCGAACCTTTATTATTCGACCAGCGCCTTTGCGCCCAAGCATTACCCCAAGGCGATCATCGATTATGCGAACACGCGTGGGTCTGATAAGATTATCTACGCTGGCTATTTCCCCATGGGGTTGAGCCTCGACCGTATCTTTTCTGACATGCAGAATGTCCCGTTGAAGGATGAGGTCTGGCCGAAGTTTCTGCGGGAAAATGCAAAGAAAGTCTTTGGGATCTGATTTTTACCGGAGCTGGGAAGTCTGCTCCGTTGACCACCCCAGGGACCGGGAGAGACAACCCCTCCCGTCCTTGCCTTCATAAGCGAAGGCCCAAGAAAAGGAGACGCGTCATGTCTGATGCCCAAGAGAGCACGGCCACCGATGCCCGCACAGCGCCCGTTGCCGTTTGGCAAATTCTGGAAAAACTCAAAGGCCAGGATCTGGCCGATTGGCGGCTTGCCGAGGTGCGCAACCGCGCCTCGATTGAAGAGCGCAATCTGAATATCGGCATTCCCTTTGGCTGGTACCCGATCGTCCTGGCCAAGGATCTGGCCGTTGGGGAGGTGAAGCCCCTGCGCTATTTCTCCAAGGATCTGGCGATCTGGCGCGGTGAAGACGGGCAGGTCCGCATGGTGGATGCCTATTGCAAGCATCTGGGCGCGCATATGGGCCATGGCGGCAAAGTGCATGGCAATTTGCTGGAATGCCCCTTCCACGCCTGGCGCTATGATGGCGAAGAAGGCGTCGTCAAAGACATTCCTTATGCCAAGGCCATCCCGCCGCAGGTCAAGCGCAAGTGCACGCGCACCTGGCATATCACCGAGGCCAATCGCTGGATCTGGGCCTGGTATCATCCCGAAGACGTCGCCCCCCTGTTCGATGTCGTCCACTTGCCCGAATGTTCCGACCCGGACTGGACCGATTTCGAAATCCATGAATGGAATGTCTGGGGCTCTATCCAGAACATGGCCGAAAACGGCGTTGATGTGGCCCATTTCAAGTTCATCCACGGCACCGCCAATGTTCCGCTGGGCGATCTGCGGTGGGGCGATTGGGGCCGCGGCGCCGATGTTCGTGCAAAAATGGGCACGCCCTGGGGCGAAGTCGATGGCTGTATCAGCTATGACACCATGGGTCCGGGCCAAAGCTGGACGCGCTTTACCGGCATTTCGGAAACGCTGCTGGTCGCGTGTCTGGCCCCGGTAGAGCTGGATCATGTGCATGCCCGGTTCTGCTTCACCCAGCCCAAGGCGCAGGCCGAGGGAGAGCGCGCCGGCGTCGCCAAGGCGATCATCCGCGACATCTGCAAACAATTTGATCAGGACAAGGTCGTCTGGGATCGGCAGAAATATGAAGCGAACCCGATTATTTGCGATGGCGACGGGCCGATCCCGCAGTTCCGCAAATTCTATTCGCGCTATTATGTGACGCCGCAACCTGCGCAAGATAAAGCGGCCTGACCACCCATGTGACCAAGGGGCCGGCGATCAACGCCGGCCTCTTTTTTCGGCAATGACCGACAAAGGAGAGAGAACGGATATGATGGATCGTCGCGAATTGCTGGCCACAGGGGCGGCGCTTGCCGTTGCATCACCCGTTCAAGCCAAGAGGAAGCCCATGAAAAACGATCTGCTGGATGGCCATGATGCGCTGGGCCTGGCGGCGCTGGTCAAGGATCGCAAAGCCTCCCCCACCGAATTGCTCGACGCGGCCATTGCCCGTGCAGAGGCGCTGAACCCGCGCTTTAACTTCATGGCACAGCGCCATTATGATTATGCCCGCGCGGCGATTGCAAAGGGGCTGCCGCAAGGGCCATTTACCGGCGTTCCCTGGCTGTTGAAGGATCTCAACACCTATATCGCAGGCGAACTGACCGAAGGGGGCAGCCGTTTTTACAAGGGCTACCGCGCCACGGTGACGTCTGAACTGGTCCGCCGCTATGAAAAGGCCGGGCTGGTCATTTTTGGCAAGACAACCACCCCCGAATTCGGCCTGACGGGCACCACCGAGAACAAGCTGACCGGCGATACCCGCAATCCCTGGAACCCGAACCACAGCTCTGGCGGGTCATCGGGCGGGGCGTCAGCGGCGGTGGCGGCCGGTGTTATCCCCGCGGCCCATGCAACCGATGGCGGCGGATCCATCCGCATTCCGGCCTCATGCTGCGGGCTGTTCGGCATGAAGCCCAGCCGCGGGCGCATCCCCATGGGGCCGTTGCGCACCGAAGGTTGGGGCGGCCTGTCCTGCCACCATGTCGTGACCCACAGCGTGCGCGATTCCGCCGCCCTGATGGACGCCACCCATGGGCTGGAACCGGGATCGCGTTATTCCGCGCCGCCGCCCGACGGCGGCAGCTTTCTTGCCAATGTCAGCCAATCGCCGGGCAAGCTGCGTGTGGCACTGATGACCCGGCCGTTTGCCGGATCGCCGGTCGATCCGGAATGCGTGGCGGCGGCACAAGCCGCGGCCCGCCTGTGCGAAAGCCTGGGCCATCATGTCGAAGAAGCCGCCCCCAAAATCGATGCCGGCGCCTTTGGTCAGGCCGCGTTTTCGATCATGGCCGCCGGCATTGCCGCCGATATCGAGGATCGCGCTCGCCTGCTGGGCATCACGCCCGGCCCTGATGTGCTGGAACCGATCACGCTCGCCTTCCATGGCTATGGCAAGCAGATCAACGGCATGGATATCGCACGGTCGCACAATGTGCTGCAGACATGCGCCATCATCATGGCCCAGTTCATGGCCGATTATGACGTCATCCTGTCCCCCACCTTGGCGGCACCGCCGATTGAACTGGGCAAGATCAACCTGACGCCGGGCGTTGATTTCCCGCAATGGGGCGGACGCGCAGGCAGCTATTCGCCGTTCACGCAGATCGCCAATCTGACAGGCCAGCCCTCCATGTCGATGCCCCTGGCACAATCGGCATCGGGCCTGCCCATTGGCATCATGTTCACCGGCCGCTTTGGCGAGGAGTCGCTGCTCTTTCGTCTGGCGGGCCAGATTGAACAGGCCGCCCCATGGCAGGACCGCCGCCCCAAGATTAGCTAAAACTTATAACGGGGGGAGGATAAGATATGCTTGATCTACTTGCGCCTTTTGCGGGGCTTGTCGGGCTGATCGGTTTTGCTGGATTAGCCGGGCTGAAGCATCCGGTGGCCAAGGATCGGCCCGGCGCAGGGATCCGCCTGCTGGGCATTTTCGGCCTGGCCGGATTGGCGGGCATCTGGATCCCGGGGGCCGGCGCAATGGGCGCAGCCGGTGCTTTGGGGCTGTGGAACCACCCCTCCCCGCGCCTTGCCTTATGGGGCCGGCTGGGCTGGCTGTCGCTGATCGGCGTGCCTTATCTGATCCGCGCGCTTTGATATCTGGCGTTACTGCCCCGCACTGACCCGGCGGACCGTGCGAAAGCCGATATGGTTCGTCCCCAGATCATCCTCCATGCGCTGGCGGGACTGGGGCCGATACCGCGCGCAAAAATTGCGGGCACATAGGAAAGATCCGCCTTTCACCGTATGCGCCGCCGCATCCTGGGACGCCGGCAGGGCGTGGTTGATGGTCCAGGGTGATCGGGTCCATTCCCAGACATTGCCGGTCATGTCGTAAAGGCCGCGGGCATTGGCGGGAAAGCTGGCCACTGGCGCCCGGCCGACAAACCCGTCCGCACCCGTGTTCGCATCGGGGAAATGGCCATCCCAGGCGTTGCTGCTGGGCTTACCATCGATCACCGGCCGTGCGCGACCGGGCATGTCTCGGCCGCCCCCTGCGGCCCATTCCCATTCGGCCTCGCTTGGCAGATCCCGGCCCTTCCAGCGGGCATAAGCCAGCGCATCGGGAAAGGCGATCTGCACCACCGGTTCATCCTCACGCCCGTCAATGGAGCTGCCCGGCCCATCGGGCTGGCGCCAATTGGCGCCGGGCAAAAAGGTCCAGCCCGGGGTCTGGCCCGGCGCGGGCATCACGAATACGGCAGAGCCGGGAACCTGTTGCGCCACAGGGACATTGGGGTCCCCGGCAAAGCCGCGCTCTGCCATGGTGACATAGCCCGTGGCCTGCACAAAGGCGGCGAATTGCCGGTTGGTGACCTCTGTCGCGTCCATATAGAAATCACCCACGACAACGGGCTGCCCCCGACGCTCTTCGGGGTAGCTGGCGTCATTGCCGGGCGTAAACCGGCCGCCCTTGACGAACACTTCGGTCTCGCTTGGCCCAGAACAGGCAGATAGCGCCAGCGCCACCCCCAACCCCATGGCCACGCCAAATCGCCGCATCGGCGTCACCGGAACCGGATTTTCGCCTTGGGCGGATATTTGGCAAAGCTCGCCCCATGAAGCGCGACCAACGGCCCCAGCGCATAAGACGGCGCCCAGGCCTTTTCGATCAGGATCGATTTGCGTTCCCGGGGGTCCAGATAAAGATTATACATGAAGCCATTGGGCGGCGTGATGAATTGCGCATTATCCAGCCCGCCCATGTCGCGGACATTGCCCGACCCGACCTGAATTTCAGAGGTCGCCATTTTGTAATGGCGCCAGCGCACGCCGGAAAACAGGTCCGCATTCCACATGAACACGGCTTCACGCGCCGATTGGCCGCCATCGGCCAGCAACAGCCCGGTCTGGTCGATGCCGTCAATATAGCGATCAGCGGGCACAACCTTGGCCGCATCCACCCCGGCCAACGCGAGGCTGGTGTTGAACATGTCGGTCATATCGAACAGCCCGTCCGACACACGGCCCGCCTTGATCATGCCCGGCCACCAGAAAATGCCCGGTACGCGCACCCCGCCTTCCAGCGTTGTGCCCTTGGCACCCCGGAACGGGGTCACGCCGCTTTCGGGATAGCTGTCCTCTTCCGGCCCGTTGTCAGAGGTAAAGAAGATCAACGTATTGTCCGCAATCTTCAAGTCTTCCAGCACCTTGGTGAGGCGCCCGACAATCGCATCCACCTCCATCACGCTGTCGCGATACACATCCTTGGTCGCAGACACGCCAACAAAGGCCTTGGACGGATTGTTGAAATAATGAACCTTTGAGAAATTATGGCTCAGATAGAATGGCTTGCCAGATTTGGCGGCGCGCCGGATGAACTCTTCTGAAAAGCCGGCAAATTTCTGATCGAGATCGCGGCTATTGTCCCAGTTGATCTTTTCAACCGGCTTCCCCCCATTTTCACGCGTCGCGCGCCACAGATTTCGGTCGCCAGGCATGGAATGCAGCTGCGCCAGCAATTCCGGATCATTGGCAACGTCCGTCGCGGTGGGATGTTCTTCCTGATAGGCATTCACAACGCCCAAAAAGCCGAAAAATTCATCAAAGCCGACCTGCCAGGGGCGTGACCCGTCCTTTTCCCCCAAATGCCATTTGCCCGACATCGCGGTGCGATAGCCGGCGTTGGACAGGACGCGCGACGCCAGCAGTTCGCCCGAAATATCGGCCTTGTCATGCAGCAGCATCGGCATCAGCAGGCCAGACCGCACCGGCAAGCGCCCGGTGTTGAGTGCCGCACGCGTGGGCGTGCAGCTGGGCTGGGCATAGGTGGAGGTGAGCTTCAGCCCTTCGCGCGCCAGCCGGTCAATATGCGGCGTTGGGGCCCCCAGGGACTCCCCGCCGCCATAGGCGCCGACATCACCATAACCCAGATCATCCACCATGAAGATCAGGATGTTGGGGCGCTTCCCCGTCTTGCGAAACAGCGCCTCCAGCTTGGCCTGCGCCGCGCGTTGCTGCGCGGGCATGATCACCGCGGGTTCAAAATTCTCATGCGTGCGCTCTGCCTTTAAAACCGGCGAGACGCGCGACATGGACCCCAGGGTCAGCCCAGCCGGGACCGACATTTGCTGCGCAACCGCTGCCGCCGCCACGCCTGCCGTCAAGCCAGCCGCCAAAATGAGCCTCTTCATGGATCTCTCCTCCGCACGATCAATCGTTATTTGCTTATGTTTTGCGTATTGCGTAGCATTTTTCAAACGATTCTACGCATTTTGAAGAGGATAAGGATATGCGCTGGCGGATTGCCCTGATGTCATTGTTGTCTGCCCCGGCTTTGGCGGCGGGCTTCCCCATGTCGGAGGAGGATCAGCTGACGCAGCAGGGCCGGATGTTGATTGCGCGGGAACATCCCGATGTCATGAAGCATATGGGCCGCAATGACGGCTTTGGCGGGCCAAGTTCGCCGGCCATTGCCCGCGCCATGCTGTCTGATGCGCCAGATTTGGTGGCCGAGGCGCGCGCAAAGATGGTCATCGAACCGCATGGCAAGGGCATGTGGCTGATCCGATTTCCTTATGTGAATGTCGCTGTGATCGAAACCCGGGACAGCCTTGTGCTTTTTGACAGCGGCTATGCCTCGATTGGCGTTGTTTTGAAGGACGTGCTGCCCACGCTGAGCAAAAAGCCACTGAAGACCATCATCCTGTCGCACACCCATGTCGATCACAGCTATGGCGCCCGCGCCTTGGTGGCACAGACACCGCGTCCCCGCGTGATTGCCAGCGCGGCGATGCTACAGGCGATCGACACCGATCTGCGCCTTGGGGGATCGATTGGGCGGTATAACAACCAGCCCTTGGCCTTGCAGCCCACGGACAAGACCGAAGTTGTTGTGCCCGACACGGTGTTTGAAGGCCGCCAGACATTTCGCATTGGCGGTGAAGATATTGTGCTGATCCATGCGCCGGGCGAAACCGAAGACCAGATCTGGATGTGGCTGCCCAGCCGCAAGACGATTGTGACGGCCGATTATGTGCAGGGCTTTTTGCCCAATGCCGGCAATGGCAAGCGGATGCAGCGCTATGTTGAAGAATGGGCCGCCGCATTTCGGGAAATGGCCGCGCTGAAACCAGAAAAAATGTTGCCCATGCATGGCGCCAGCATGACCGGTGCGGCGGATATCCACCGGACGCTAACGCTATATGCCGATGCCTTTGACCATATCGTGACGCAGACAGTCCGGCGGCTGAACGCAGGCGACCGGAAGGACCGGATTGCAGCATCGATCGACTGGCCGGATCGTTTTGCCAAGGAACCGCAGCTGGACCCGCAATATAACCGGCCAGAAGATATTGCCCGCATGGTCATGAAACGCTGGACCGGCTGGTGGGATGATGTGCCGTCGCATTTCGCGGCCCTGCCCTTTGACGCCGAAGCACAAGAGGCTGTCCGCCTTGCCGGCGGCATCGACGCGATCGATGCGCGCGCCCGCGCCTTGCTGCCAACGGACGCAAAGCTGGCCGCACGCCTCGCCGACTGGGCCTATTTCGGCACGCAAAATGACCCCAAGGCGCTGAAACTTGTGATTGATGTTTATCTGGCCCGCATTGCAGAGCCGGATATGCCGGTGCAGGAAGGCCTTATCTATCTGGATGTTGCGGCCCGCGCCCGCGCCCGTCTGGCAAAGCTGGAGGCGCAGGCCAGCCAGCCCTGACCGCCCTTAATCCTCAAACTGGGGCGCCCATGCCACACCGTTGATATGGGCGCCGCCATCGGCAAACAGCGTATTGCCGGTGATGTAGCGGGCGTCGTCGCTCGCCAGAAACAGTGCAACGCCGGCGATGTCCTGATCCGGATCCCCCAGCCGTCCCATTGGGTTGGCCGCATTGATCCGATCAATCATGCCTGGCTGCATCTCTGCCATCCGCCGTGACGATGCCGACCAGGCCGCCGGGCAGATGATGTTGCAGCAAATGCCATAAGGCGCCCATTCCCGCGCCGCCGTGCGGGTATAGGCGCGCAACGCCTCTTTGCTCGCGTTATAATCGGCGCTGCCCATATGCGCGTTGACGCCATTGAGCGAGGCCATGTTGATGATCCGGCCCCAGCCTTGCGCCTTCATATGCGCAAAGGCCGCCTCCATCGTCCATTTGACGGCCCATAGGTTCATCCCCAGTGCCGCCTCAAACACGTCATCGCCCTTGCGTTCAATGCGCGCGATGCCGGATCCCCGATAGGCGTTGTTGACCAGAATATCGACCGGGCCTGCCGCCGCCATCATCGCCAAGACGCTGGTTTTGTTGCCGACATCTGCAACCAGAGCCTCGGCCTGACCGCCTTCGGCCCGCAGATGTGCGGCAGCTGCCTCTGCCGCTGTGCCATCAATATCCGCCAGAAGGACGGTCACGCCTTCGCGGGCAAAGCGCCGCGCAATGCCAAGGCCAATGCCGTCAGCCGCCCCGGTCACCAAGGCCCTGCGATGTGCCAGACGTGCCATTTTAATCCCCTTAATCCTCGTCGCGTTCCAGCCCGGTCATATCCAGCGGACGGGCCGCGCACAGCATGCCGTACCAGGATTTGGGCAAATGCGTGGTCGCCCGATCCTGTTCGGCCAGCGCCTGCACGTCACGCCGATGTTTTTCAATCAATTCTGCAAGCATGGCGGCCCCTTGCGCCGATAGCTTCACCACTTCCGACGCATAGACCGCATCGGGCAAGGCAAAGTCCATGGCCAGAAATTGCGGCTTCATCCGCGCTTCGAATTGCGCCCGCATGGGCGTTTTGCGCCAGACAATCGCCCGATCGACCAAGGGACGCACGCGCCCCATGGGCAGACGATCAATCAAGGCCAGACGTTCCAGCCGGATCAACGCTGCCTCCATCTGGCGCGGTGCAACGTCAAAATCGCGTGCCACCTCTTCCCAATCATAGCCGCCCAGGATGACCATGAAGAGGAAGGACAAAAAGCCATCCTGGCTAAGCGCCCGTTCCTGCGCCAGCGTCAGTTCCTGGGCCAGACCCGCCCCCGGCCGTTCGGCAATGCGCGCCAATTCTGCCAGCGTCGTGCCGGCCAGATCGGCCAGTTGATTCAGTCGATCCAGCGTCATCCCCCGCCCGGTCAGCCAGCGCTTCACCGTGGCCTCTCCCACGCAAAGCTCCGCCGCCAGACGACGGGCTGTCCAGCCCGTGGCTCGCAGGCGCTGGCGCAGCGTGGCCAACAGGGTATCAGATCGTTTCATGATCCCTAAAAGATCATTTTATGATGCGAATGGCAAGAACAGAGATGGCGATGCGGGCCGCGCCCGATAGATTTCCGGGCATTAAGACTCACACGCCCAACAGGGCGCAGACCACAGAATGGAGGAGAGGATGAGCGATCTGCTGATCAAGAACGGGACCGTTGTCGATGGATCGGGCGCGCCCGCCTTTGCCGCCGATGTCCGTATCAAAAATGGCGTCATTGCCGAAGTCGGCACGGGCCTGAATGCCCAGGGTGAGCGCGTTTTTGATGCCGCGGGCTGCTATGTCACGCCGGGCTTTATCGAAAGCCATACCCATTATGATGGCACCATGTGGTGGCAGCCTGATCTGGACCCGCTGCCCGGTTATGGCGCAACCACGATGATCCTCGGCAATTGTGGCTTTTCGCCCGCTCCACTCCATAAATATATGCCCGCACAGCGCGAAATGATCGGCATTTTCTCGTTCTTTGAAGATATTCCCGAAGGCCCGTTCATGCAGAACCTGCCCTGGGACTGGAACAAATGGTCGGAATATCGCGCTTCGTCTGAACGCAATGTCCGCGTCCCGCTGAACTATGCGGCCTATGTGGGCCATATCGCCATCCGCTTGGCCGTCATGGGCCTCGACGCCTGGGATCGCGCGGCAACGCCAGACGAAATCGCACAGATGGCGGCGCTTTTGGACGATGCCCTGGCAGCTGGCGCGCTGGGCCTTTCCGACAATATGCACGATCATGATGGCACCAACCGCCCCGTCCCCTCGCTCAAGGC
>JACCEC011529831.1_pt1 | contig 10554 bp, 11 predicted proteins | sample 7450121 | NCBI WGS metagenome assembly JACCEC01 (sample SAMN15323455, study PRJNA562643) | freshwater metagenome | isolation source: river surface water | place: USA:Blue River Watershed | collected 2017-08-18 | reverse complement strand
GGCTTCAAGGTCACTTGCTTTCCCATGAGGCTCTCAATCCAATTTTTCTTAAAGAACTGAGCACTAAAGAAGAGTACTGAGGCAAATAACCAATACAAGACGGTAGGCTTCCATTGGATAAAGGTTTTATCTTTTAACAGAATGGTTAGACCACCAAACACAATAATTAGCACCAAGCTGGCCCACTGCATCCCCTCAATTTTTTGCCGACGAAGATAAAGCCACACAATTTGGGCAATGGTTGCAATGATCGCTACGATGGTTGCCACATAAATATCGGCAAGTTTGAATGCGGCAAAAAAGAGGATGACCGGAAATAGGTCAAAAAGAAATTTTTTCATGAGGATTGCTTGAGGGTGGCGTTTGGGCTTGGCTCAAAGCGCAATGATGCAGAATTAATACAGTAGCGCAGACCAGTGGGTTGTGGGCCGTCTTCAAACACGTGTCCGAGATGGGCATCGCAGTTAGAGCAACGCACCTCAGTTCGGATCATGCCGTGGGTCAAATCCCGATGCTCACTAATGACTTGAGGATTGGCAGGACTGTGATAACTTGGCCAACCGCAACCCGCATCAAATTTTGTGGATGATACAAATAATGGGGTGCCACAGCAGACACAACGGTAGAGGCCATTTTCCCAATGATCCCAGTAGCGGCCCGAGAAGGGTGGTTCGGTTGCCGCTTGGCGCGTCACCCGATACTCAATCTCCGATAACTCTTGACGGTATTGCTCATCACTTTTAGTCATAGATTGGATTGTAAAGAAGGATTATGAGGAGCAGCTTAGGACAATATCCTCGAGCTCTTGGGGGGGAGGGGCTGAGTAAGCCTCATGCTCAGGCTGTTCTGCGTAGGGGTTCTCTAGGATCTGTAAGAGTTTTTGAACTTCTGAAAAATCATCCTGCTGGGCGAGCAGGATGGCGTGTTGTGCGAGGTAGTTGCGCAAAATAAATTTCGGATTGGTGTTGAGAATCACATTCTGGCGAATGAGATCAGACTGCTGTTCAAGTTTCAATCGATCTAAATAGGATTGCATCCAAGCGTCAAAGGCTTGGCGGTCAATGAAGTGATCCCGCAATGGATTAGATTGATAATCGGCTTGCGCTTGGACCTGAGCAAAAAGACGGAACGTTGTTGTGAAATCCACTCGATTCTGATGCATCAGTTGCAATAAGTTCTCAATCAATGCGAAATCATTATCGTGCTCATCTGTTAGACCCAGCTTTGCTCGAAAGCGCTGCAACCAAGCATCACGGTATTGAGTCGGAAATTGCTCCAGACCAGTTTGTAATTTCTGTTGGGCTTCTTCGGTTGAATACTTTTTTTCTAATAAAGGCAACATACCACCTGCCAAGCACGCCATATTCCAATGCATGATTTGCGGTTGGCGATGATAGGCATACCTTCCTTGCGAATCACTGTGGTTACAGATATGATCCATTTGAAAGCGATCCATCATTCCAAAGGGACCGTAATCGATGGTAAGCCCTAAAACGCTGATGTTGTCACTATTTAGAACGCCATGGCAAAAGCCTATGGATTGCCATTGTGCAACCAGCTCCGCACTATGACGACTAATTGCTAAGAATAGTGAAAGGTAGGGATCGTCACTATCCCGGCACTCTTGGTAATGGATATCGAGCAGATAGTCAGCCAATTGCTGGAGGCGCTCGGTTTGGCGGGCAGCGGCATAGTGTTCAAAATGACCCACCCGTAGAAAGCTGGGCGCTAGGCGTGTACAGACCGCGGCTGTTTCCAGGATCTCGCGCATCACTGGCTTTTTGGAACCAGTTACCGCCAGCGCTCGACTGGTTGGTACGCCAAGTGCATGCATGGCCTCGCTACCCAAAAACTCACGAATGGATGAGCGTAATACGGCTCGGCCATCCCCCATGCGCGAATAGCGGGTGACCCCCGAACCTTTTAATTGAATCTCGTAGGGACCAATGTCGCCCAAGAGAATGGCGCGACCATCGCCCAGTTGGCCAGCCCAGATACCAAATTGGTGACCGCTGTACGCTGTGGCGATTGGATTGGAGAAAATATGTTCTTTGGTAACTAATGCATTACCACTTAAAACATTTAACCAAAGTGGGTCGGCGGGGAGTTTGGATTCATTAAGGTCAATACCGAGCTCTCGCCCAAGCGAGGGTGAGAATCCTACCCAATAGGGCTCTGGCAGAGGCGTGGGTGCAATCGATTGATAGGTATCGTCACCCTGAAGGGGAAAGGCCATTGTTACACCGAGTAATTGGCCCAAGCAGAGCCAATTAGACTACCAGTAATTACGTCGTGCGCAATCACGCCGTTGGCATCAAAACGCCGCTCCACCATCTCATAGTTACCATCGTTGCGAACTCGCAATACTGTGCTTGAGCGGGTGCCGTAATGTTCGGTCCGAATAAAAGCTGAGGAAAGTGCTTTCTCCCATTCTAGGCTAACGCCGGTGCTTGGAAGTTCTCGTTCTGGGGCCTGATGGTCATCTGCCAATAAATGGAGATAGGCATCGGCATTTTTTAAGCCACCACCATCCATTGCTAAAGTTTGGGCGAATGCGGCAATTCGGTGATTTACTTTGGGCCATGGTGTGTCAAGCATGGCATTCGATAGCCCATAGACGCCGGGTGCTAAAGGTTGACTTGGAAATGTTTTGCGGGGGCGCACGGATTTACCCATCACCACGCGATTACTCACCCAATGCATTTGAGCGTCGCTCGGATCACTCAGGTCGGCCATCAGTAGATTAAAACCGTTGTACTGATCAAAGCGCTTACTGTGCTTCTCAACAAAGTGGTTGGGTTTATCGGGGCTCGTTAAATACAAATAGGGTAGCTCGCCCCGAGTTCTAGCGTCAGGTTTTTTCTCACTCGGTGAACGCACGTTCGTAAGCGCTGAAAAACGCCCCTGCCGATTGAGTCCTAACCAGGTGCCCGGACTTCCAATCACATCGGCGTGATCGCGACCTGCCAATACATCTGGATGCTCTGGCCACCAAGCGATGCCAGTGGTATTGCGCTCATAGAACTCGTCCCGATTGGCGGCTACCACCAATGGGTATTTTGGGTGCGATTTCCAGGCAAATAATATGAGGCACATATCGATACTATGCCTGATTAAATCTCAATCAGCGAGTAGGGTAGTTTTCCAAGCTCTAGACTGGGGCCGCTAGCATCTCCAAGATGAAGTTTTCCACTCTGGGCAAGCTCAGATTTGCATTCGACTTGAAGGTCTACCCAATCAGGGTGATTTGGATTGGGGGCTGAGAGCACGACCATTCCGGCTGGCTGGCCCGGATCCTCCTCATGAAAAATCTCGGTTGCTGGTGGACAGGATTCAAGGGGAATTTGCACTTTAGCCAAATAAAGGCGGCGCTTAATCGCCCCTCGATATTGGCTGCGAGCAACGACTTCTTGGCCCGGGTAACACCCTTTCTTGAAATCAACTCCACCCACGGATTCCAGGTTCACCATTTGAGGAACAAATTGGTCTTGAGTGGTTGCCACAATACGTGGAATGCCACTCGCCACTTCGGCTGCGTTCCATTCGTTTGAATTGAGTTGGGCATCGACCGTCATCTGGGAGGCAAAGACAATTCGCTTCTGAGGATTTGTGTCGACAGGGGTTCGCATCGCTAAGTCAATTGCATCGGCCGGAAGGTAATGCAGGAGACTCTCCATCGGCTCAAGGGCTCCGTACACTGGCCAATCTTCACTGACGTCACGGATCATAACTTTAGAGCGCAAAACGAACATACTCAGTCGTTTTGCAAATGCCGATGCAAGATCGCGCGAGACAAACAAGGCATATTGCGTTGCCGATTGGGATGAATGCAAACTAATCCATGCAGAGGCGAGTAAGCGACCCTTTGCTGTGCAATATCCGGTCAATCTGGCTGCTGAACTTCCATGAGCAATTGCTCCAGAGGGGACGGTGCTTAACCCAAGCACCGAGTTTGTTAATTGACCTTGCAGAAAAGAACTTGCATCGGGCCCCTCAACCAAAATTAAGCCCCAGTCTGGTAAGCGGTAAATAGTGGTTGGGTTCATAGCGTTGCTTGATCGATGATGGTCATGTCAGTTCCTTAGGCTTTTATCATAGTGCTATGTGTAAAAACTTTCTAAATCATCGAATTCCTTATTTCTTGCCATGGCTCTGAGTAAACGGTTACTGGGCCTTGGGCTGATATCGGTCATCGGCATTATCTGCCTGTATTACATTGCCTTATTCACATGGGCAGTGGTGCCATCTAAATCTGCTTTAGTTAATCAGGCTGAGGTAACAAATGCTGCGCGCTTTAAGGTGTTACCAAAATCAGGGGTCTCAAAGATCGCAACCCAACTGCAAGAGCAGGGAATTAGGGTACCCGCCTTGGTCTTCCAAATTGGTGCTCGATCGCTTGGAGTCGCTTCATCGTTAAAACCCGGCACCTATGAGTTCCCGGCCAATGCAAGCTTAGGTCGCATCCTACTGCAAATGGCTCGGGGGGATCGAGTGCGCGAGGTCGTCAAACTTATTCCTGGCATGACCATTTGGCAAGTTCGGGCAGCGATTGATTCGCACCCAGCTCTCATCCATCAAACCAATACGCTCAGTGAAGCGCAGCTCGCCAAACTCTTAGGGCTAACGCAGTCGAGTGCAGAAGGGTGGTTAATTCCAGACACCTATGTATTTGATCCGGATGATTTGGATTTAAGTATTTATCAACGCGCCTATGCCGGTATGCAAAAGCAATTAGCGAATGCATGGGATCTCTATGTACAGGGCCAACCCAATGATCCGGTCTTAAAGAGCCCATATCAATTACTGATCCTCGCCTCGATTATTGAGAAAGAAACCGGCCAGGCGTCTGAGCGCGGATTAATTTCTGGGGTATTTCATAATCGTCTTAAAAAGGGCATGATGCTGCAAACCGATCCCACAGTCATTTATGGAATCGGCCCACGATTTGATGGCAATATTCGAAAAACCGATTTACGCCGCAATACTCCCTACAATACCTATATGCGCTATGGCTTACCCCCAACCCCGATTGCAATACCCTCCAAAGAATCGCTCATTGCCGCTGCGCAACCTGCGCCCACCAATGCACTGTATTTTGTTGCCAAGGGCAATGGCAGTAGTCATTTTTCTGCATCCCTGAAAGAACATGAGGCTGCAGTTGATCGCTACCAGCGCTTGCCAGCGCAATCATCGACCAAACCTGTGAAGTAACTCCATGAATATCAATCGTCCAGGTTTTTTTATTAGCTTTGAGGGGATCGATGGTGCTGGCAAGAGTACCCACCTTGAGTCCTTTGCCAAGCATTTGGGGCAGCTTTATCCCAATCATGAAGTCCTACTCACCCGCGAGCCGGGCGGCACCCCTTTAGGCGAAAAACTCAGACAACTTTTATTGCAAGAGCCGATGCATATTGAAACCGAGGCCTTGCTCATGTTTGCTGCCAGACGGGAGCACCTAGCTCAGGTAATCGAGCCCTCCTTACAGGCTGGAAAGATTGTGATCTCGGACCGGTTTACCGATGCCAGCTTTGCGTATCAGGGTGGTGGAAGGGGCTTAAGTCTTGATACCTTAAATACGCTTGAGACTCTGGTGCAGGGGAGGGGGGCTGGATTGATTCAGCCGGATCTCACGCTCTTATTTGATCTGCCCGGCGAGATTGCTCAGGAGCGCCGTTCTAAGGCCAGAACTCCCGATAAGTTTGAACGCTTGGACCTCCATTTTTTTGAGAACGTACGCGGCGAGTACTTGCGACGTGCTAAGGCCGATCCCGGCCGGTTTATGGTGATTGATTCACGGCAATCACCAGAGCTGATATGGAAGCAATTATCAGAAATTCGATTGAATTACTGATGCAAGTTGTTGATTTATATTGATAATTTCACGATAGATTTTTCCTAAAATCCATGGCGATTGAAAATACTCATCATGAATCAGTGAAGCTATTGCCATGGTTTGATGCGCTTGGTAAGGCATTCAATTTAGAGTCACCCCCCCAGGCCATTTTGTTTCATGGCCAGCCAGGAATAGGCAAATTTGACTTTGCCCGCTGGCTTTCTAAGGCACTGCTGTGCGAAGCAGATTTGTTATCAACAGGGCAGAAGCCTTGCAATTCCTGCGAGGCATGCCGTTGGTTTGACACCGGAAATCATCCAGACTTTATAGCCTTGTTACCGCAAAGTTTAAAAGGGCGCTTAGTGCAAGCTGAGCTGGAGGGAAGCCCAAAAATCGACCCTGTGGCCTCTGAGAGCCAAGAAGATGGGGATGGTGGAAAGAAAGAGAGCACTTTCATCAAAATTGATGAGATGAGGGGGGCAATCGGGGGCATCAATATTGGTTCGCACCGGGGCGGCAAGAGGATCATTTTGATTTATCCCTTAGAAAGTTTACGAGAGGATGCATCCAACACTTTGCTCAAATCATTGGAGGAGCCCAATCCCGATACGATCTTTATTCTGGTGAGCGACCGTCTTGATCGGGTGCTACCAACCATACGGTCTCGTTGCCAATTGATTGCCTTACCAAAACCAAGTCGGGATTTAGCGCTTGAATGGTTGCAATCTGAACTGAAATTGTTGTTGACTGATAAGGTTCGAACCGAGGAACTGGAAGCCACGATTGATGAGCATGCAGGTGCACCGCTTAGCGCAAGGGATCAGATTCTGGCAAGACATCTTGGCGACGATAAGGATGGCATTGGCCTTGCCATCACTGCCACGAGAGTGCTGTTAGAGGCCCTAAGCAAAGGACCTCAAATTTCCTATCTGGAATGTGCGGAAAAGGTTCAAAAAGCCCCGTATTCCGCTTTATTAATGTGTATGCAGCGCTGGCTATTTGATTTGCAATTGTCACGCCAGTTAGGGGAGGTGCGCTATTACCGTCGGCATGCCCAACTCATCGGGCAACTGGCGTCCCAATTGCAATTGGCAAAAGCTCAGCGATTATGGTCGGCCCTTACTCTCGCGCGTCGTCACGAGAATCATCCATTGTCCACAAGGGTGCAAATGGAATCGATGCTCTTGCAATATCAACAGCTCTTTGCAGACTAAAATTAGCAGTTATGTTCATTGATTCGCACTGCCATCTCGATTTCCCAGAGTATCAAGATCGTCTTCCGGAGGTTTTGGGGAACATGATGCGCGCCAAAGTGAGTCATGCGCTTTGCATCTCCGTCGATATTCCAGACTTCCCCAAGGTGAAGCGACTCGCCCACGCCTACCCAAATTTATTTGCCTCGGTTGGCGTTCATCCGGATTACGAGGAAACTCCCGAGCCAACAATTGAGTTTTTGGTCGAGGAAGCCAAAGACGATAAAGTCATTGCGATTGGTGAGACTGGGCTTGATTACTTCCGAATGGGGGATCGATCGTACGACTCAATGGAGTGGCAACGCGAACGCTTTCGGACCCATATTCGCGCTGCCTTATTGGCCAAAAAGCCTTTGATTATTCATACGCGTTCGGCTTCTGAAGATACCTTGCGGATCATGCGAGAGGAGGGCGCTAATGCAATTGGTGGTGTGATGCATTGCTTCACAGAGTCTTATGAAGTGGCCAAGGCCGCGATTGAACTTGGGTTTTACATCTCTTTTTCTGGAATCGTGACCTTTAAGAATGCCAAAGAGCTTCAAGCAACCTGCAAAGCCCTGCCTTTAGACAGGCTGCTCATTGAGACCGATTCGCCGTATTTGGCCCCCGTGCCGCACCGCGGCCAAACCAATGAACCAGCCTGGGTGGCACATGTAGCGAGCTATATTGCGCAATTGCGCGACGAATCCATTGAGGAAATAGCCAAACAAACTACAAATAATTTTTTTCAATGTTTTCAATTAAATAAGAGTTCTTCATGATGTTACGTCGCAGTTTTATTATTCTTGCCGCTCTGAGCTTTTTCTCTGGCTTTGCTATTGCCCAATCTCAAGAGCAGGCCGATCGAATGGCGCGGGCCGTGCAATTTGACGATCTTGCGCAAGTAAAGAGGCTCCTCCAGGATGGCTTAAGCCCTAATTTACTCGTCAGAGGCGGTAATCCGATAGCGGTCTACGCGGTACGAGAAAACTCGCGTACGACCCTTGATTACCTGCTCACCTTGAAGAATTTGGATGTCGACCAATCGAACCTTTCAGGTGAAAACGTCCTAATGATGGCTTCTCTTTATGGGCTCCTTCCAGAGGTTAAGACCTTGGTTGATAAACGGGCCGCTTCGATTAATAAATCGGGATGGACACCGCTGCATTACGCATGTACCAATGGCCACCTGCAAATTGCTGAGTTTCTATTGAATAAGGGTGCTCAGGTGAATGCCTTGTCCGATAGCGATACAACGCCACTGATGATGGCTGTACGCTCTGGCAACATTCAATTAGTAAGACTATTGCTTGATCGTGGCGCCGATTTGCAAATCCGGAACCACCAAGGCTTTAATGCCATTGATGTTGCGGACTTATTTAATCAAGAAGAAATATCCATAGGCCTGCGTTCACGCTGGGAAAAGCTCTATAAAAGCAAATATGAGGGGGGTCCAAAGCCTGTAGCCGTTGAATCCCAGCCTAAGGGCTAAATACCATATCTGCGTATAATCATTATTATGTCAAATAATATATATAGAAGTCTATACTGATGGCAGATCTTCCAAACTTCTTTACCCTATCTCAGCAAGTGGGTGAAAGTTTCCCGGATGAGCTCACCATTGTTCTGATGACGGCTATTGGTATGTTGGTCGCCCATGCGCTACTAATCTTAATAATTGGCAAGATCTACCAGATGCTCATTGATTGGGCGGATAACCGAAACATTTTTTGGTTGTCGATCCCGTTCTATATGATTGCTGTTGGCCTAGTTTTTATGACCCATTTGGTGGATATTGTGGTGTGGTCCTATGCGCTCATTGCACTGAAGATTTTTGAGATCGATACCAACGCCTTTTACTTTGCTGGCGAGATGTACACCACGGTTGGATATGGAAGCTTTCCGTTACCAGATAACTGGAAAATTCTACCGATCGTTGTTGCCTTTAGCGGTATTTTTGCTGCCTCGATGTCTGGAGCGGTGCTCTTTAATATGATTGGCCAGATTATTCGCAAGAAAACGGTCCAATAAGCGTTTACTTTGGCAAATCTGCAATTGGGTCGACTTGTTTTAGAAATAGTTCAAAGGTTCGCCCTTTTTCATTTTCAAGGCGCACCCTACCCGGTATCCAGCCAAAATCTTTTACCAGCCATATGTCATTTCTGCGCTTGTAATCCATTTCCTTTACAGGCAAACGCTTGTAATGCCTGAGTACCGTGGGACCCAAAGTTGATACTGCATCGGATAATTCTTCACCTTGGCTTTGGAACCTCCAAGTCTCAACCGTATCGAGGTTGGCAATCGGTATTTCACGCACCGTGCCTTTTTCATCAATCTGATCATTCCCCGCAAGTAAGGAGGCCAACTGCATCATGAGGCTGAAGCGATCCTGTGTCCCCGGTGGAATATCTTTTAATTGATCGGGTTTTTGGGAGAAGAATAACTTTCCTCCCCCTTTATCATCGCGATCAAATCGGGTAAATCGTGCCGGCCGGCTCCCAAGGTGTTCCACATAAAAATCAGGAGCTAAACCGTACGCATCAATTTTTCCTCGGGACTCAAATATAAATGGTCCAACAAATGCATAGGGAATATTGATAAACAATCGATATCCAAGCTTGGGATCAAATTGCCACTCGATTGAAGCCGTTTGCAGGTACTGGCCATCGAGATAGGCATCGTAATAATAAATACCAGGATCGGGAACCCGAAAAGCCTGCCCTTCTTGCTCCACTTGTCCTGTTCCACCGCCCCCACCGGGCTTAATGACCTCACCATCGCCCACCGCGTTTGAGCTTTGATCCCGAACGCTTGGTTCGGGTGCAGGCGGTTTGCTCAACTGAACTTTTTTAACAGGCTCGACACGCAGCTCGGCAACGGTCACGTCTTCTAGAGGGGCAGCCTTCGAGAATAAAAAACTGGGAAATCCAACAAATATGTAAAGATGGATAAGTAACGAAATTAATATCGCAAGCAGAACAATCGTACGTGGTTTGAGTAATCGCAAACCATTCATGGAACGACTCAACGGACGATTGCTGCTAGTAATCAATTAAACCCAAAATGGGTCTTGCAAGATGCGACTATCCTTTGGCAAATTAGCGGCCAGAAAATCCATCTGATCTGCCAAAATATTTCTGCCCTTTAAAATCATATCTTCGTACAAACTAGGCGTATATGGGGCGTAAAGAAGACTCATGCCTGCTTTCTCAGGAGTCCGATTGCCTTTACGCTGATTACAGGGACGACACGAAACAACCAGGTTCATCCAGGTGTAGCTACCGCCCTTACTGTTGGGGACAATATGCTCTGCTTCGGCGTCATGCTCAGAGATTCGGCAACCGCAATAGGCACATAGCCCACGGTCGCGACGGAAGAGCTTGCGCTTTGTAATGGCTGGAACCACATCAAACAAATTAATTTTTGCGGAGCCTTTAACGGCAATGATGGAGTGCAGCTCAATGATCGATTGACGGCCAGTCAGGCGTG
>JACCEC012337814.1_pt1 | contig 10557 bp, 11 predicted proteins | sample 7450121 | NCBI WGS metagenome assembly JACCEC01 (sample SAMN15323455, study PRJNA562643) | freshwater metagenome | isolation source: river surface water | place: USA:Blue River Watershed | collected 2017-08-18 | reverse complement strand
GCGCGCCACTGTGCCATAATTTTCGGCTGCTCAGACCGCACCGCCCGAGTGGTGAAATTGGTAGACGCAGGGGACTCAAAATCCCCCGCCGCAAGGCGTGCCGGTTCGATTCCGGCCTCGGGCACCAACCGATGCCAGCCGCCCGCTTTCCCGCGCCACCGCGCGCACGGGAACCTTCGCTGGCGGCCCGCCACCAACGTGCCATCGCAGCTTCCAACGCATTGCCACGGCGCACCCCTGCCGCGCACGGCGTCCGTTCTGACCTTTCGTTATCCACGAAAGACTCTTGATGGCCCCAGGCGAATGTTTCACCCTATGAGCCCTCTCCATCCGGTTCGGCCCGCATACGTTGGCCACGAGTCCGCACCTCTGCCCGCCAGCCCGGACACCCCTGGACTGTCCGCCCATGATCTGCAGCAGTCGTTCGGCCGTGACCTGGGTGAGGCGGTCCTGCGTGAACTGGCTGTTGACCCAGCACCAGACGTCCACCTGCATGCCTTGGACGCCCACCGGGCCCTCGAAATGGGCGAGTCCGCCCGTACCGCGCTGCGAGGCGTCGACTTCTGTACCCGTTTGACCCACTCTGCCTCGGCGGGCGGCCCCGGCTTTCGCCGGGTCGCCCTCGGGCTCGGACTGGACCCGGGGGACATTGACGCCGCCACCCGGCGCTCCATCGACTTCCGTATGGCCTATCGGTTTGACAGTGCCGCCGAGGCCGGTCAGTCCCCCGTTCCCCTGTCCAAGGCTGAGGAATGGTTACAAAATGAGCTACTTCTCTTGACTAAGTAAATCCAATAAGGCAACTTACAGTCCATCTGTAAGCCATTGGAGTTACTTGTGTTGCCTCATACTCACCTTGCGGACGCTCTTCCCACCGCCCACACGGGAGCCGCGCTCCCCGGCGAACGGCAACTCAACGACACAGACGAAGCCCTTTTCAAACAGCTAGTCCAGGTCCACCACCAGCGCCTGTACCGCTTCGTGGTGAAACACATCGGCTGGAGCACGGACGCGGAGGACATCACCCAGCAGGCCTTCGTCGAGGCTGCCCAGAGCTTTTCCACGTTCAAAGGCCAATCGGAGCTGTCCACCTGGCTCTATGGCATTGCCATGAACCTGGTGCGCAATTACCTGTCACGCTCGCCCCATCGCCGCTATGCCTTCGAGGGCGAAGAGGTCCTGGCGGAGACGTCCTGCCTGCGGCCCACCCCCTTCGACCAGCTGGCTCAGTCCGAGACGGTACGCGCGCTGGAACAGGCGCTGTCGGAGCTGGCCCCCGAGATGCGCGATGTGCTGTTGCTCGTCGGGCTGGACGAGCTCAGTTACGAAGAGGCGGCGGTCCTGCTCTCGATCCCGATCGGCACGGTCCGTAGCCGGGTGTCACGGGCCCGCAGCGCCTTGCGCAAGCACCTGGGTGCGCAGAACGTCGATCTGGGCTTCTGATCAAGGTGCGAGTGTCCGCGGCGAGGGTACGCTCGCGCCCGATGCATCGCTGACCAGCCGCGGCCGGATCAGGAAGATCCGCTCCCGCTTCTGCACCAGCCTGGCCTTGGAAGAAAACAACGGTCCCACCCAGGGCAGGTCACTCAGCAGCGGCACTTTCTGCTCGCTCGCAATCACCTGGTCTGAGCTGTAACCGGCGATCACCAGGGCCTCGTCCTGCCGCACCACGGCCTGGGTGCTGACCGCGCTGCGGCGAACCGTGGGCAGAGAGTCCACCTGCCGGTCCTGGATCTGTCCGTCCTCGATATCGACGGTGAGCTGGATCGTCGCCTGGACACCGTCGACCAGGCGCGGTGTCACGCGCAGCGTGGTCCCGACAGTCACCGGTGCCACGCTGGCCACGCGCTCGCCCTGCACCCGGATGTAGAAGGTTTCGGACAGGTCCAGCAGCGCCCCGATATTGTCGGTGGTCAACACCGAGGGGCGGCTCTGGATCCGCGCGTCACCCGTGCTCTCCAGCAAGCGGATCTGCGCCAGGAAATAGCTGTCCAGATCCGCCGGGGAGCGGCCGCGCTGGGCGCTGTCCACGTTCAGGGAGAGCATGCCCTGGCGAATCGGTTGCGGCTCGCCCAGAGTCGCCGACACGGCGCCGGAACGCAGCGACCAGTTGATGCCCAGCTCCCGCGCACGATCCGAGTTCACGTCGATGATCAGGGCTTCGATCTCGATCAGGGGCGAGGGCACGTCCAGCTGCGTGATCAATCGCTCGTAGAGTCCGATCCGCTCCGGGGTGTCGGTGACGATGATGGCGTTCAGCCGCGAGTCCGCCTGAATCGAGGCGCCCTGCCCGGCTCCGGGCCTGGCACCGGCTCCCGACCCGGGGCCGGACCCGGCCGGCGCCGCCCGGGACGCGGGTGGGGACGTGGGCGCGGACGCCCCCAGGGCAGGTTGCGGAGCGATCGCCCCTGGCGACGCCTCCAGTCTCTCGTTGACCAGCCCGGGCGTCCCGCCAGCCATCAGGCCCCGCAGCACCGAAGTCAGGCCGGGCTGGGTGATCTGACGGTCGCGGAACTGGATCACGCGGTCGTCGGCAGATGCATGACGAAGGCGGAAGACCTGGACCTGGTAAGCGCTCCTGTGCTGGCTGGGCAATTCCCGCAAGGTGGTCTCGACCAGGTTCACATAGCTCACCGGTCCCGAGATCAGCAGCACGCCGTGGTCTGGCAACTCGCCCCAGCCGAAGCGGGAGTCCACGATGCCCAGGTCGATCAGCGTCTGGCGCAGCTTGCCCAGACCCGCCGCCGGGATCGGCACGGTACGCATCACCGCATCACGAGTCCGGCTCACATGCAGGGTACCGCCATGGGTGTACCAGGTGAAGCCATAAACCCCGCCCAGCCGCGAGAGGAACTCGGTCGGGTTCGCACTGGAGAATCGACCATTGACCGTGCCGGTCACGCCGGGATCGACGGACAGGCCGAGGCTGAAGCCCGAGGCGAATTCACCGAGCACCGACGCCAGGGGTGCACCTTCCGAAAAATAGCTGTAGGGCGCATCGGGCCAGGGGGGCGAGGTCGCCCAGGCCGGGGCCCAGGCTGGTGCACAGAACAACAGGATGGCCTGCGCCACCCATGCGCGCTGGCGCGCGACTTGCCGGACCCGCCAGGACTGCAGCATCGCGATCATCCGATGGTCACGGGCGCGTCGAAGCATCGCGCAGCCTCCTGCTCACAGATCACGCACCAGGTCGCCAGGGCATTGAGGAAATCCGCGACGGCCGTCTCCAGCTGGCCCACCTCCAGCGTGCCAGGCAGCAGTTGCTGCAGCTGCAGCAGCCCCTGCGAGGAATCCATCACGAGGCCGCACGCGTGCTGGCGCACCAGGGCGGCAGATACACCGAGCAGGCGCGCCAGGAAATCATCAACCTGCCGCGCCGGGCGGCCGGAAAGTCGCACCAGCGAAGCCAGCAGGGCCAGCCGCCCCACGCCCACAGGCCGTATTTCCAGGCGGTACCGGCCGTCCACATTCAGCCTCAGGCTGCCATCGGGCCGGAGCGCGGAACCGGTGATTCCATGGCGCGCCATGTACGCCGTCAGGACAGGCAGGGACTGGGTGGCACGCACCGTGGCCGTCATGGGGTCCGCTCCTGGGCCTGCTGGTCCTTCACCATGCGCAGGACCGCCGCGACCGGCAAGATCAGTTCCGCAGGGATGTAGCGATCGACGGACGCTGTGCGCATGAGGTCCCAGGCCAAGGGGATGTTCTCCAGGACTGGTACACCCGCATCGCGGGCCGCTTGAGCCATGCGAGCGGCCAGGGCTCCCTCGCCCTTGGCGGTCACCAGGGGAAGCGGCGTCGTGCCCTCGACATAGGACAGGGCTATGGCCAGGTGGACCGGGTTGGTCACCAGGACCGATGCGTTGCGGGCCTGATCCACCGATCGATCCTCCATCATCTGCATGTGCAGGTGCTTGCGCTCGCCCTTCATGAGCGGATCACCCTCGGTCTCCTTGAAATCCCGGCGCACTTCATCGATGGACATCATCAGCTGCTTGCGATGGAATCGCTGCTGCCACAGCCAGTCGGCCGCTCCAATGAAGGCGTAGATCACCAGCAGCTTGAGGACGACTGCAGTCATCATCGCCTTGATGGCGACACCCACGCCGTCCAGACCTGCCAGCGGCAGCGTGATCATTCCACTGATCGAATGGCGCAAGGTCACGCACACCACCACGGAAAGGATCAGGATCTTCAGGACCGACTTGACAAACTCATAGATACCCTTAGCGCCGAACATGTTCTTCACGTTTTGCACCACGTTCAGCTTCTTGCCGGACGGCCTCGCCGCCTTGAGCGAAAACAGCATGCGTGTCTGCAGCATCTCGACCAGCAAGCCCAGCGCAATCACGATCAGTACGAACGGCGCCAGCAGGGCTACGCCATCGAGCAGGAACTGCACAGTGAGGACACGCAGGGCCTGGTTGAAATCCATCGGCATGACGCTCGCGGGCAGCACCATCATCTCGCTCAGACGCCGCGCAATCCCCTGGGAATCCAGGAGCAGGTAGCCAAAGAGCGTGGCGAACAGGATGCCCTCGGTGATGTCCTTGCTGTGGGCGACCTGACCTTCTTCGCGCGCGTCCTTGAGCTTCTTGGGGGTCGGCTGTTCGGTCTTTTCGGTCATCGCATTCCTTGCTGCGACTTTTGCCAGGCGCCGTCCAGGACCGGGATCACGCTGCGGATCCCGTCCAGCAATCCATGCGCGTACTCAAACAGGGTCGTCATGTACAGCACCAGGACCAGGAGCATCAGGGCGCTCTTGATCGGCATCGCCAGGAAGAAGACCTGCAACTGCGGCACGAAGCGGCTGACGAAAGCTAACCCCATCTCTGCCATGAACATTGCGACGATCACGGGCGCCGACAGCAGCAAGGCCAGGCGGACCAGCCGCAGGATCTGCTCGATGAACAGGGGCATCGACTCCCTGCGTAGGTGCGGGGTCCACTCGAAGACGTTCCAGAGGATGAAGCTTTCGTAGAGGACTTCGAGCACCAGCACGAAGCCCCCGCTGATGAAGAAGAAGACGATGAAGGCCTGGCTGAAGAAAGTGCCCAGCGGCGAACTGTCATTTCCGGTGAGGGGGTCGAGCGTTGCGCCCATCGTCGCGCCACGCTGGTTGTCCATCAGGAACCCGAGAGCTTCGAAGGCCCAGAACGGAACCGCGATCAGGCAGCCCATCACCAGGCCTACAAAGGCTTCCTTCACGAGCAGCAGCAGCATGCGCCCGGCATCCAGGTCGGCTACCGCCACGATCGGCATCAGCGTCGGCGCGACGATCAGGCCCAGGGCAGCCGCCACGCACAGCCGCAGTATCCCGGGCAGCAGGCTACGGCTGAAGATCGGAATCACGATGAACATACCCAGGATCCGTGCCTGCGCCCACCCGATCGACAACATGAACGCCTTGAATTGCGAGAGGTCACCCGGATCGAACATGTCGCCTTCGCTCAGCGCCCCACACGCGGCAGGATTTCAAAGATGGACACCGTGTAGTTAAAGATTTCGGCTCCGACCCAGCTCGCGGTCAACGCCAGCGTGATCATCACGGCCACCAGCTTCACCGCAAAGGAAAGTGTCTGCTCCTGGACTTGGGTCAGGGCCTGGAACAGGGAGAACAAGGTCCCCACGACCGACGCGACCACGATGGGGGGTAGCGACAGCCACAAGGTGAGGTACATCGCCTGCGTCATGTAGGTGACAAAGTCAGCGATTTGCATGGCCTGCTCAGGTGTAAGTCAGGACCAGACCCTGGATCAGGCGGTTCCAGCCGTCCGCCGCGATGAACAGGAAAAGCTTCAGGGGCAGCGAGATCGTCACCGGTGACACCATCATCATGCCCATCGCCAGCAGGATGTTGGAAATGATCAGGTCGATCACGAGGAAGGGCAGGTAGATCAGGAACCCAATCTGGAAGGCGGCGGTCAGCTCGCTCACAAGGAAGGCGGGCATCAGGATCAGGAAATCCGTCGGTTTCACATCGGCTGACATGGCCGGCCCCCACATGCGCTGACTGGTCCGCACGAAGAATTCACGCTGCTCCGGGCGGGAGTTGCGTAGCATGAAGTCGCGCAGGGGCTCCGCGCCGCGTCGGACCCCCTCGATCACCCCGGGCACGCTGCGCAAGTTGCCAGGCTGAACCGTCGTCTCGTAGATGCGGTTTCCGACTGGTGCCATCACGTAGGCGGTCAGGATCAGGGACAGGCCGTACAGCGCGATGTTGGGCGGTATCTGCTGCACGCCCATGGCGTTGCGCAACAGCATCATCACGATGGAGATCTTCAGGAAACAGGTCGTCACCACGACCAGCGTGGGCAACAGACCCAGCAGCGTGAAGACCAGCAGGAGGGTGACGGGATCCGGAATATTCATCGCGACTCGATGTCCGATGCAGGACCCGGCTCGGGGAGGGGCTCACGTGCCGGCGTGATCCGCGGCGCATCCGCCTGCCGCCGCCGCGCCAGGGCGGTGACGGTGACGCCCATGCGGCCGTCGATGTCCACCAGCTCGCCCGTCCCGATCAGTACGCCATTGACCCGGATCCGCACTGCGCTCGACAGGGGTTGTCCGAGGTCGATAGACTGACCCGCCTGCAGCTCGCGCACCGCCCCCAGCGTCAGGGTCAGCTCGCCCAGGTCAAAGACCACGCGCAGGGGCAGGTGGTCCACCGAATCGGGCTCCGCCGGGACTGCCACTTGGTCGTCATCCGCTTGCATCGTCGATCCTCCTTCATTCAGCGCGCCCTTCACCACCAGGCTGTATCCCTGCAGGGCGACTCGCAGGCGGTAGGCACCGCAAGCCAGCCAGAGTTGCCCGTCGTCCTGCAGGGCGGTGTCTTCCAGCAAGACGGTGTCGCCGATCGAAAGACGCCCCACCTCATGGGCGGCCAGCCAGGTGCAGCCCGCCTGGGCTCGCCACGCCAAAGGCAGCTGGTCGGAAGGCAGATCGTTGGGGACCAGCGGCTGGTTCGCCGCGAGGCGCGCCAGCAATGACAGCCCCAGGGAGCCGACAGCCAGCCGCCCCACCAGGACGATCTCGGCACAGGCCGCCCGCACGTCGAACGCGTGTTCCATGGGGCCGCCCTCGCGCGGACCGCGCGCGAGGCGGTCGATGCGCACTGGCCCCAGGTCCAGGGTGTCCAGGGAGGTTGCCATCGTCTCGCACGCCTCCTCCATGAGCACGGCCGCCAGGGGCTCGGGCACTTCGCTGACATCCAGGTCCGGGCACTGGGCGCGCAGCCAGGCATGTACCAGGCCCGCCGGCAAGATCAGGTCGATCGGGACGCCGGCCCACATGGCCTGCAGGTACCACTCGGTCTCACCCGCGCACAAGGGCCCGGGCTCGGCGCTGGGCGTCAGGGACAACACCCAGTGCTGCCCACTCCATGGGATGGCCAGTGACCGCAGGCGCTGTGCCAGCAGGCTACGGGCCTGCGCCTGCGCGGGATCGAGCCGGGGCAGGCTGATCTTGCGGGCGGATGGCGCCCGTGGCGTCATGCACGCCCCCAGACCTCGAAGGGTGCGGAGCCCGGCTCGTCGGACTCCTCAGTCCCGTCGCCGATGCGATTCACCCGCAGCATCACCTCCCTGCGGCACCGCCGCGCCACCCAGTCGGCCTCACGCCGAACCAGGGTACTCAGCTGACCGTGCATGGCTGCGGTGGGGCAATCCAGATTGACCTCGATCCTGCCGCCGACCTCCTGCAGAGTGATCCAGACGCCTGGGAACGTCTCCCCGCGCAGCTCGAACCTGACCTGGCGCTGCACCGACAGGGGGTCACTGGCCAGGAGCCTGGATACCGAGTCCGCCAGCAGACTACGGAGCTCGTGCGCTGGCAACTCATGCGCCGCGAGGCCCTCGGGCGTCGGATTCGAGGATTGCAGGAGCGGGCGCCATGCCGCAGGCTCGACCAAGGTCGTGTCCTGCGCGGGTCGGTCGCGCAGGCGGACGGGCCAGGCACGGTCCGCGACCTCTGCGGCCTCTGCGGCCTCTGCGGCCTCTGCGAGGTCGGAGGGATAGGCGACTTCTGCGGGGGGGGTGCCGCCCGAGGCGTCTGCGGGACGCACAGGATGCGCTGCTCGGATGGCATCCACGGCAGACGCGGCATCCCCCGACTCTGCGGGATAGGCGGCATGCGCGGCGGCCAGGCGCTCGATACGCTCGATGCGCTCTATGCGCTCTGTGCGCTCTGTGCGGTCTGCGGGCCCTTGAGCGCCCGGCACGTCTTCGGCGCCCGTGCTGGGACCGATGATGCCCCGCAGGGGGGTACGCTCCGCCGGGCTGCCGCAGTCGTCGCAGATCTCCCCCGAGAGCGCCGTGTCGAAGCGGAGCTTGTCCTGGCGGTCGTACGGCGGGATCCGCGTCACCCCCTGCAACTGGCTTGGCCCACCTGCGGCAGGAGCTCCCGTCCCCAGACCGTCAACGGTGTCCAGCATCGTTGCCTCCGAGGTCAGGCTCCGGTCCGGGCGCACGCCTGCGTTCGGCGGCTTCACTGACATCCGCTTCCTCCCCTTGCTCCTGTTGCATCAACCCCTGCGCAGCATCCATCCGTACAAGATCCAGCAGCTTCTGCTGGTGACGCCAGGCGACCGCGTGCACGGCCTTCCTCTCGGTCAGGGATTCCTGTATCTGCACACGCGCTTCCTCTGCCTGGTTCAGCACGTCACCGAGCTTTCTCAGGTTGGACCGGAGCTCACCAATTTCATTGTTGAACGCCGAAATCTCGCGAATCCCGACGGTCTTCGCCAAAAGCTCCGACAGCAGGGCGGCCTCCCGCCGGCGAGCCTGCTCCTGAAACCGGTTGAACGCGTCCTCGGCGGCCTCGCGGGTCTTAGCGGCGCGGGCCAGGGCCGCCTGGGCATCCCGGACCTCCGCCTGGGCCCGTACTTCCCGATGGTCGCGCACCGCAAGGATCTGCCTAAGCATGTACTGCGTCCCTTCAGAGGCCCACGGCATTGCGCAGGCCCGCCAGGGTGTCGCCGAACGCGGCATGCTCCCGGGTCTGCTGCCGCAGGAAAAGCCGGATAGCGGCGTGGCGCTGGATCGCCTCGTCCGCCAGGGGATCCGTGCCTGGCTTGTACTCACCGATCCTCAGGAGCAACTCCACCTCGTCATACCGCGCAAGGAGTTCCCGCAGCCGGCCTGCTGCCTCCCGATGCTCCGGCGTGACCACCTGGTTCATCACCCGGCTCGCGGAGGCCAGGACATCCACTGCCGGGTAGTGGTTGCCGGCAGCCAGCTTTCGCGACAGGACCACATGGCCGTCGAGGATCGACCGGGTCTCGTCGGCGACCGGCTCGGTCATGTCGTCACCTTCGACCAGCACGGTATACAGGCCGGTGATAGACCCCCGCTCGTTCATCCCGGTGCGCTCCATCAGGCGCGGCAGCTGCGCGAACACGCTGGGCGGAAAACCCCGTCGCGTGGGCGGCTCGCCGGTCGCCAGTCCGATCTCGCGCTGCGCCCGGGCGAATCGCGTCACGCTGTCCATCAGCAAAAGCACCTTCAGGCCCTGGTCCCGGAAATACTCGGCGATCGCGGTGGCTACATAGGCCGCCTTGGCCCGCTCCATCGCGCTCCTGTCCGAGGTCGCGCATACCACCACGCTACGCGACCGCCCGGCGTGGTCGAGCTCGTGCTCCAGAAACTCACGCACCTCGCGGCCCCGCTCGCCGATCAGAGCGATCACGGCGACATCCACGGACGCGCCTCGCACCAGCATGCCCAGCAGGGTCGACTTACCGCCCCCGGCTGCCGCGAAGATGCCCATTCGCTGCCCCTCGGCGCACGTCAGCAGGCCATCCAGCACGCGCACGCCCAGGGGTAGAGGACGATCGATCAGTTTGCGGCGCAAGGGATCAGGCGCATCCGCGAAGACGGGATAGAACTGATCTGCCCGCAGCGGTCCGTGGGTCTGCTCATCCAGCGGCCGGCCCAAGCCGTCCAGCACCCGACCCAGCAGGCCGCGCCCGACCGGGACCTGGAGCGCGAGGCCGGTCGGGATCACCTCCGTGGCGGCGCTCAGGCCCTGCAATTCACCCAGGGGCGTCAGCAAGGCGGCTTCGCGGACGAAGCCAACCACCTCGGCCTTGACCGTGGTGGCCTCACCCGGATTGCGCAGCAGGCATATCTCTCCGACCTTGACCCGCGGGACCGCCGCCTTGATCACGGTGCCGACCACCTGGATGATCTTGCCCTTGATGCGCAGCGTCTGCGCCTCCTCCAGGGCATGCGCCATCATCTCGGTCACATGGTCGAAGGCGCTCATGGTGCATCCGGCGTGTCACGCACGCGCCCCAGGGTTCCGAGGAAGGCGGCTCGCAGGGCCTCCAGCTGCGTTTCGGTGCTGGCCTCGACCAGACCGATTTCGCTTTCGAGTACGCAGGCGTCGGCCTTCAGGCGGGCGTCCCCCACGATGTCCAGGAAGTCGCTGCTCGGAAAGCTTGCGAGCAGTTCGGTGAGTTGCCCCCGCACGACCTCGACCTGGTCAGGATTCAGGCGCAAGGTCATCTGCTTTTGTGCGCGCGCCGCCGTCAGGACGCTGCGGACCGTCATCAGG
>JACCEC012914548.1_pt1 | contig 10559 bp, 3 predicted proteins | sample 7450121 | NCBI WGS metagenome assembly JACCEC01 (sample SAMN15323455, study PRJNA562643) | freshwater metagenome | isolation source: river surface water | place: USA:Blue River Watershed | collected 2017-08-18 | reverse complement strand
TTGTTCTTCCGGGTTTTCAAGGTCTGCATGGCGGCGGAACCTTCGTACAGTGCCTTTACGCGCAGGATGCGTGCATAGAACAGGAGATTGTAGGCGTGATAGGCGAAGGCATCGCGATTGATCAGATCTTCCGATTTTCCCCCTGCCATCAGATTGACATTGAGCAAGGTAGTGTATGAATTATCGGCAGCAGCTCTCAGCGTCTGGTCATTCAGGATATATGCGAAATAGTAAACCAGGTTCAGTCGGATCGTCTCCCAGTTATTGACCCGTGGAGGATAATTCCGATAGGCCGTGGCACGTGCACTGATCCAGCCATCCACTTTTGTCCTGTCAGCGGTGGTCATCCGACTGCGCACGACGGAATAGGCCTCATAAAATCCAAGATAACTCGTCTCGTTGGGTGAGTGGATAGGATTGGCCACGCGGTTGCCTGCATTCACCCAGGCCAGCAGATTGGCCACGATCTTGTCGAAATATGGCTTGGCAGCATCCGGGGCAGTACGGTAGGTATATAACCAACGAACAGCCATTGAGCGCATATCCCTTCCCTGGGACGAAATATCATCGAAGTTCGTGCTGGTTCCCTCGAGATAAGGTTGGGGAGATCTGGCCAGTGCCGATGCCGCAGCATTCATGATGATGCTTGTGACACCCGCAGCCATATCAGGATTGGTGACGGCCGTTGCCCGGATGTCCTCCAGCGTGAGCGAATCCACCAGCAGATTCTGAGGGAATCTGGTATCCGTGACGGTTGGATTGGGTGTGGGTGTAGGCGTCGTGCCTGTTGTCTGTTCCTTTTTGCATGCGCTGAAGAAGACAGCGGAAGTCAGCATGCAAACGAGGTAATGTCTCATACAAGCGTGAAATGTAATTGGATGAGGAATGGATAAAAGGAGGGAGCATGATTTTGTCATGCCCCCTGTCCTCATAGGATTATTAGTTGGGCCAGCCCGGATTCTGGGTCAGATTCGGATTGATCTGGATCTCGGCCTGTGGGATGGGCCAGGTGTAGAAATGATCTCCACCCCAGGTATAGTTGGCGATGTTGGCGCCCCATGCACTGCGCAGACCGTTACCACCATCGAATTTCGTCGACTTCCAGGTCTTCCAGCGGAGTTCGTCGAAGTAGTTGACGCCTTCGTTGATGAATTCGATCCTGCGTTCGTTACGGATGCGTTCGCGCAGATCCGCCTGTCCGGTCACAAAGGTCGGCTTGGTGGCATCGGTACGCTGCAGGGCAGGCATACCTACACGGGCACGTACTTCATTCACCTTGGCAATGGCTCCGGTGACATCATTGGCCTCGTTCAGAGCTTCTGCCCAATTCAGGAGTACGTCAGCATAGCGGATGATCGGGAAATCGATCGGACCAAAGGCACGGTTGAGCAACTCGGCATTGCCTTCGTATACAAACTTGCGGTGCAGGTAATAGAATTCAGCCTGGGTATCTGTGCGAAGATCACCATTGGTCGCTGCTTCCGCACGGAAGGGGAAACGGCTCGTCACCGTGGCCGGCAGATTGCTGAACACACCATTGTAGGTTGAATAAGGCGTGATGACGGATGCAGCAAGACGGGGATCCCGGTTTTCAAAGGCAGCCCTGATCCTGGCCTCATTGCCGGTGGGCAGGTATTTGGTCATGTCCGCGCCCAGGTTCTGACGGGCGGTGCGCTCAGCGGTGGTCATATTGTCGCGCAGGAAATACACCTGACGGGCACGGGCATTCATGGCTTTGAAGCCCGGGATGACTTTGTCCCAGTCAAACTTACTGCCATCGATATTCTCGAACAGATCGACACCATTGGGAGAGACAAGATAGGTGTTCCAGCAGGAACCGAAGGAGGAGCGGGTTCCGCAGAAGAACTGTGTGGTAGAACCCAGGTTCACGATGCCCGTGTTCTGGATGCTGAGGATCATCTCGTCAGACTGTTCGTTGGCCTCTTTGAAGAGGGTTCGGAAGTCAGGATGAAGCTTGTATCCTGCGGTCATGACCTGTGCGAAGTCTGCGGCAGCTTCCGCCCATTTCTCCATGTAGATGTAGGCTTTACCACGCAAGGCGTAAGCGGCCCCTTTGGTGACACGACCGTAATCAATGTTACCCTTGGCATATTTGTTAGGCAGGTTGGGTTCATTGATGGCTTCTGTCAGGTCCTTGATGACCTGAGCCCATACTTCCTGCTCTGTATTACGAGGCTTGGTGGCTTCGGTGTAGGCAAAAGGTTCCAGATAGATCGGAACGCCCTTCCATACCTGATTCAGGCGAAAATAGAAATAAGCGCGTAGGAACTTGGATTCTGCGATCAGGCGAGCCTTCTTGGCATCCGGTGAGGGTGATTTCTTCGGGATGTTGGCGATGGCGTCGTTGGCGCGAATAACACCCTCATAATAATTACGCCAGACGGTGCTGAACAAGCCGTTGCCCGGGGTGATGGTACCCAGCAGCAAGGCATCTGTTCCATCCCGCTGCATACCTGCCACGGCCCAACGATCATATTGATATAGTTCAACACCGGAGGCAGAGCCGGTATTCTGGCCGAGACGCAGGGCACTGTAGATCGCATTGACACCCAGTACGGTGAGGTTGTCTGTTGACCACATATTCTCACTGCTGAGCTGGTCATACGGCGTGGTGTCCAACAGGTCTTTCTTACAGCCGCCCAGCACCAGGGAGATCAGGGAAAGGGATATGATGATACGTTTCATGTGTGTAATCTTTTAGATGCTTAGAAAGTGACATTCAGACCCAGGGCATACTGCTTCATGGTCGGATAGGTGAATCCGGTGCCCATCTCCGGATCCAGGCCCGGGAATGGTGTGATCATGAACAGATTCTCTCCGCTGAAGAATACACGTGCACGCTGGATGAGGGCTTTTTTCGCCAGGGAAGCAGGCAGGTTGTAACCGAGTTGCAGATTGCGGAGCTTCACCCAGGTGGCATCGTAGAGCCACCAATCTGAGGCGACTGTGTTCTGGCCGTCAGCCACCTTGAGGCGGGTATACTTGCCGTTGAGATTGTTCTTCGGATCGTTGGGATCTGCATCATTGAAGAAGTAACGATCCGCCGCCACTTCCGCACTCACATGGTTACCCCAGACCACGGAGGATCCGTTGAAACCATTGACATTCACAAACTGGAACTGATGACCGGCTGCTCCGGAGAAAATGAAGGAGAGATCGAATTGCTTCCAGCTCACATCACCATTGAGACCAAAGATGAATTTAGGCAGTCCGGATGTTCCCGTGAAAGTCCGGTCGAAAGAGTTGCCGTAATCACCGTCTCCGTTCAGATCAGCATACAGCAGGTCACCGTACCAGATGGCATCCCTGCGGATGGAGTTGCCCGGACGAAGTCTGTAACCTGCTGCCAGCATGGCCTGCGCCCATTTCAGGTCATCTGCCGTACGCAGCATACCATCTTTCGGACCTCCGTTGATATTGACGGAACCATCAGCATTGAAATATGTTCCGCTACCGCGGTAAACCTTGTAGATATAATGCTCGTTGATCTGCTTGTCTTCCAACGCACCGCCATTGTACACGGCGCTCAGATTTGACTGGAACACCTTCGCACCGGTTGCATCCGTAATATAACCTTCCACCAGTTTACCGCGGAACTTGGTCACCTTGTTCTGGGTATAGGCGAAGTTACCACTCACGTTGTAACGGAAGCCCGACACCGTGCCTCTCGTCCCCAGCGTGATCTCAAAGCCCTGGTTCTGGACAGCGGCAAGGTTGACGGTTGGAGCAGATGCGGTACCGGCAGTGATCGGAATGGTGATGGAAGAAAGAATACCATCGGTATTACGACGGAACACGTCGAATTCAACATTCAGTTTGTTACCGAAGAGCGATGCATCTAAACCGATGTTCTTGATGTTGGTAGCCTCCCAACGCAGATCCGGGTTGGCATACCGACCAATCGCCAGACCTGATGCCTGCACGTTATTGAAGGAATACAGGTTGGTGGAATAGGTAGCCTGCCAGTCGTAGTTACCGGAGGCATACGCACCCAGCTCTCCCCAGGAAGCCCGAAGCTTCAGGTTGTTGATCCACTTGATACCCTGCATGAATTTCTCGTCGGAAATCCTCCAACCGGCAGAAGCGGAAGGGAAATAGCCGAAACGGGTACTCGGAGAAAAGCGGGAAACACCATCATAACGAAGGTTTGCTTCCACCAGATACTTGCCTTTGAAGGCGTAGTTCACACGACCGAAGAGTGAGCGGATGGCCCAATCGTTCTCAGATCCGGTCGTTGAAGTCGGGTTCAACACGGTACTGGGTACGTACAGATCATAATCGATCAGACCCTGTTTGGAGGCAGACAGGTTGTAATAGTTGTAGTACAACTGGTTGTATCCGACAAAAGCGGAAAGATCATGATCACGTCCGATGGTTGTGGTATAACGCAATACATTATCAAGCGTGATCTGGTAGTTCTTGTCATATCCGTAGCTGGAAGACAGGTTGGCCGGAATCTGCGGGAATGACATCTGGGTGTTGGTGGCGAAGTTCCAACGCTCCGCAGCTGCCGGATTGTTGCGACTGCGGGATTCATTCTGACGCATCTGATAGTTGGCGCGCGTTTCGAAGCTCAGGCCCTTCAGCAGATTGACGGTGGCGTAGAGCGTAGTATTGAAACGTGAGGTCTGATCTTTACCCAGGCGGTTGTTCAGGAAGGAGAACACGTTGTTCGCCTGCTGATTCTCTTCGGATGTCTGGGCATAGCCATATCGACCCTGGTACTTAGGTACGATACCCGGGGTCGTCTGGCGAAGGAAGTTGAAGGCATCCGTCACGTTACCCATCGCATCGTTCTGGAACATGGCAAATGTCTGGGTACCGACGGTCAGAAATTTGTTAACGCGGGACTCCAGGTTGGAACGGAATTGGAAACGCTGGCTCCAGGTGTTTTCGATGGTGCCTCGGTTATTGAGGAATCCGACAGACAGGAGGTAGGTTGTTTTGTCTGAACCACCGTTGATGGACAAGTTGTGATTCTGCACCAAAAGCTTGGAGAAGAAGGCATCAGCCCAGTCTGTGTTCGGATAGGCCAGGAAGTTGGGAACCCCTGACGGTGTCAGTTCATTGGGGATTTTGCTGGCAGAATCCCAGGCATTGATGGTCAACGCACTGTATTTCGCTGCCTGCCCCAGATTGGTATGCGCTTCGTTGGTGAGGCGCATATGTTCTGCGTAATTTGTCACCATCTTCGGCATGTTCATCGGGGCCGTGGTGGAGAAGGTTCCCATGTAGTTGACCGACAACTTATTACGGGTACCTTTCTTTGTGGTGATCAGGATGACACCATTACCGGCCTGTGAACCATAAATTGAAGCGGAAGCGGCATCCTTCAATACCGATACAGACTCCACATCCTGCGGATTCACCGCATCCAGTGCACCGATCACCCCGTCTATCACGATCAGCGGAGCCGTTCCACTAAGGGTACCACGTCCACGAACCACGATGCTGGCGCCATCAGCTCCCGGCTGACCGCTGCTCTGAGAAACAGATACACCCGACATCAAACCGGAGAGGGAGGTCGACAGGTTCGTCAGCGGACGGTCTTCAATATCTTTAGCGGTGATCATGGAAACGGTTCCGGTCATGTTCACCTTCTTCTGGGTACCATAACCAACCACCACCACTGATTCCATACTGCCGTCTGCGGCATCAAGGGTGATGTTCAACGTGGTCTGACCCTGTAACACGATCAACTCCTTGTCCTGAAAACCGATGCTGGTGACCTTCAAGCGATCACCCACGTTTGCTGAAATGACAAAAGCACCTTGCGCATCGGTTTGAGTGCCAGCCTTGGTTCGCTGGTTCATGATGGATGCTCCTGAAATCCCGGCATTGTCACGGGCAGAGGTGATAATTCCTTTAAGCTGTGTCTGACCAAGGCCGGTCAGCGACAGCAGCATGGCAGAAACGGCAAACAGCAACCGTCTGAAATCATGTCTGGGCATAAGAAGCTTTTTTGGTTACAATATGGAAACAATACAAACGGCCTGATCAGGCCCTCCATTGTTCAGACAACTAAAGTGCTGATTTTTTAATCGCAAAAGGGTGGATTATTCTAAATGATTGGGGTGAAAATCCTGTAAGGAGGAATTTTTCGCCTCTACATCGCATTGGTTACACCCACTTTATGCATATTGTTTAATTATCAATAGCAATCATTAAACAATATGAAAATGCAAGACTGGATGATTCATTAACTTTCCTACTTAGGGAATCGGTACATCCCGGATCATGGTTTATGGAAAGAAAGCGGAAAATAGCGGGTTGGATGTTGAAGGGTAAAGAATCACTGGACCATGCTGTTCGGATCTTAATAGCCTTCACATTTTGGCTGCATATATGGTCAGAGGACTCGAAAGCTGTTTGTCAGGAGATGTCTTTTCATGGATTGACGGTGGAAGACGGACTGTCGCAGAATTCAGTGCTGAGTATTGCACAGGACCGACAGGGATTCATGTGGATCGGCACAGCTGCCGGCTTGAATAGATACGATGCCCGGAATTTCAAGGTATATCGCAATGCTGTAAATCCGTCTACGGGTTTAATCAACGATTACATCCTGGCTCTGCTATCGGATACAAAGGATCGCCTTTGGGTCGGCACGGAAGGGGGGCTGTTTCTCTATGATCGAAAACTGGACAGGTTTACACCGGCCCTTGAACGACCTGAAAAATCAAGAAACGCTTCAAATTTTAGGATTCGGGCCATATATGAAGACGGTCGCGGCAGAATATGGGCGGGCAGTCAGTTGGGATTGTACATCATTGTTGACACGGTCAAGCTCAGTAAACCTTTATACTTCCCGCTTGAAAAAAATATTAAAGAGCTGGAAATCAAGTCAATAAAAGAAGATAAACTCGGTAATCTGTGGGTGAGTGGCAATGAAAATATCTACCGCATCGGCTTACAGTTCGGAAGAAGATCGGTTGAGAGATTTACCATACAACAACCCGGTAAATCCGAACAGGATTTGTCGTGCACAAGCATTGAAGAGGATGCTGACGGTAGATTATGGTTCGGTACGGCCAATGCAGGACTTTTTGGATTTAATGAGCAAGACAGATCATTCTTCCGGGTAGCTGCCGCGGATGAACCGACCATGCGATTGCCACATGATTATATCCGAAAACTCAAGGCAGATAAAACCGGCCGGCTTTGGATCGGTACACAGGAGGGACTTTGCGTATGGAATCCCGGAAGGGAAATATTCAAAACATTCAGACATATCCCTGGCGACAGAAACAGTCTGACCCAGAATTCCATTTATGATATATGCGTCGACCGGGCAGGGAATCTCTGGACGGGCACTTATTACGGAGGCGTGAATATCAGTTATTCAAGAAACACCCCGTTTAAAACCATTCAGGCAGGCGATGGGGAAAAGGGGTTGAGTAATAATGTCATCAGTAGTATACTCAGCAATGGGAAGGGCGGCCTATGGATCGCCACCGATGGAGGTGGTCTGAATTACAGGGATGGAACCACCGGGGTATTCAAGAACTTCTTTTTTAATGTCAATGATGACCGGTCGATCGGTTCAAATCTGGTCAAAACAATCTATCGGGATAGCAAGGGCAGACTTTGGATAGGCACACATGCCGGTGGCCTGAATCTCCTTGATTCAGCCACCGGTCGTTTTGCGCGCAACCGAAAAGCCCGACAGGGGAATGGCATCTGCAGTAATGACATTGTACAGATCCGCGAAGACCGCTTCGGAAAATTCTGGATCGGATCGGAACACGATGGATTGAACTTGTATGATGAGATCAACCAGACTTATCAACACTTCCATCCGGATTCGTCAGGCGATCGACAACTGGATGGACACGATATCCGTGCGCTTTGGATCGACCGGATGGACAATGTATGGGTAGGAACTGAGCGTGGGCTTCAGGTTAAAACCCACGGAAGTCGGAGGTTTCTGCAAACTGCAAGCATCTTTCCCGGGCTGTCTGACATGCCCCGGAACATCAGCATAAATACCATATATGAGGATGAACGAAGCCATCTCTGGGTGGGAAGTGCGGGACAGGGATTGTTCCGTATACTGCCCGGCGAAAACAAAGTGATACAATATACGGGGAAAAACGGTCTCCCTTCGGATGACATAAAAGCAATCATCACGGATCTCAAAGGACGAATATGGCTCACGACGAACAAGGGACTATGTGGCTTTGATCCGGAAAGAAATGAATTCCGGTCTTACAATGTCCATGATGGGCTGCCAGGGAATGACTTCACCGCCAATGCCCTTCACATGACTGCAGATGGAATGATCCTCGCCGGTGGACTGAACGGCATTGTTTATTTCAACCCGACGGAGATCCAGCGAAATGACCTGCCCAGCGCGATCGCTTTCTGCGCCCTGAGAATAGGCAATAAAACCATCAGCCCCAATGATGCTTCCGGAATCATGAGTCAGGATATTGATCTGATCGATGAACTGATCATTAACTATGATCAGAATGATTTCAGTATCGATTTTCAATTGCTGAATTTCATCAAATCCTGGAAAAACCGATACGCCTATCTATTGGATGGTTATGAAACGGAATGGCATGAAAGCCATTCAGGAACGGCAACGTACGCAAACCTGCCGGCCGGCTCTTATACCCTGAGGATAAGGGCTGCCAACAACGACGGTGTCTGGGAACCTGCAGAACGGACCCTGGCCATCAGCATCAAACCAGCTCCCTGGGCTACCTGGTGGGCTTGGCTGATCTACTTCATGGCCGCAGGTCTGCTGGTCTATTTCATCATCAGATATGTGGTGATGAGACATCGGTTTATGCAGGAACAGCAGCTTCAGCAATACAAATTGGACTTTTTCACGAATATCTCTCATGAAATCAGGACGAGGCTGACCCTGATCACCACACCGGTCGAAAGGTTGAATGAAGCAGATCTCCAAAGCGAACAGCAAAGAACAATATGGGCCTCTGTTCGACATCATACGATCAAACTGACTGAGCTTGTTCAGGAACTGCTCGATTTCAGGAAAGCAGAAAGCGGGAATCTCCGGTTGAAATGTGAACCGACAGATCTTGTGGGCACATGCCTGGGGATTGCGGAAAGTTTCAGACCCATGGCGGAAGCGAAAGGCCTCACTATGGAATGCCCGACGAGCAAAGATGTGGTCATGGTATCGATCGACCGGGCGCAATTTGGAAAAGTTGTTTCAAACCTGCTGGCAAACGCCATTAAATTCACGCCGACAGGCGGAAAGATCGGCATCCGAATGGAACGCAACAGACAAACCGCAGTGTTAAAGGTCTGGGATACCGGAATTGGCATAACACCGGTGAACATCAATCGGATATTCAATAATTATTTCCAGGTCACAGACCATGGTACGGAGAATACGGGGTACGGGATCGGACTGGCATTGGCACGCCGAATCGTTGAGTTGCACAAAGGCGATATTACGGTACAAAGCAATCGGGCGGGAGAACGGAGTAACTTGAAAAACAATTTCACCGAGTTCACCGTATCGATCCCCGCGCTCAACCATGGCGATGTTGCGGAAAACACCGACGTACCACTTGAAAAACTGCCGTATTTCCCGGCAAGTGGTCCTGATCAAACGATATTGACGGAAAAACCATTGATCCTCGTCGTTGAAGATAATGCCGAACTGCGTCAGATGCTGGAAGAATCACTCTCTCCGATGTTCGAAGTGCTGGCTGCCGAAGACGGCAAACAGGGTCTGGAGATTGCCGGCAACAGAATACCTGATCTGGTGGTATCCGACATCATGATGCCCTTGGTCGACGGCCTTCAACTTTGTGAAAGACTCAAATCCGACCGTGAAACCAGTCATATCCCGGTAATTCTGCTAACGGCAAAAGCAACGCTTGATGACCGGATCACCGGACTCGAACATCGTGCGGATGCATACATCAGCAAGCCTTTCAGCTTGAAACTCCTGATCACTCAGATCAACAATCTGATAGAAAACAGAAGGCAGTTGCAGGATGTGTTTCGTGAAATGATGATGGTTACAGTAAAAAGCCCGGCCACTGTGCCTGCAAGGGATGAATTTCTTTCGGACCTCGAAGGATATATCCTGCAAAACCTCGAAAATGCAGAATTCAATGTGGCCCTGTTAGCTAAGCATGCCGCCATGAGTCAACCTGTTTTATATCGAAAGATCAAGGCACTGACGGGTTTATCGGTGAATGACTTCATCAAATCCATCAGACTACGAAGGGCTGCTGAACTATTGGGAAATCCGGGAAGGACAGTCTATGAAGTCGCTTATATGGTGGGATTCTCCGACAGGAAATACTTCAGCAGGGAATTCAAAAAAGTGTATGGAATGACGCCATCTGCCTATGCACAGGAACAAGGAGGTGCAAAGATCAATGAGACTGAAACAGATTGATATACAACTCACTAAGTACAGGCGGTCGTATGCAGAAATCGGGTGAACAATAAGATGATTCTTCAGGTTTTAGAAATGAAAATCACATCCCATGGATCGGAAGGAATATCTGAATATTGTTACAAGTGGCCTGGCTACAACCTGTGTT
>JACCEC010663404.1_pt1 | contig 10559 bp, 7 predicted proteins | sample 7450121 | NCBI WGS metagenome assembly JACCEC01 (sample SAMN15323455, study PRJNA562643) | freshwater metagenome | isolation source: river surface water | place: USA:Blue River Watershed | collected 2017-08-18 | reverse complement strand
ATTGTCCTAGCCACATAATTATTTTTTGCTGGCGTTCAGTTGGTTCCGGATATGCTTCATCGTGTTTAACTAATTCTGCGTAACTGAATCCCGATTTAATAATAGGTTGGTTGGCTTCTTCTTGTGCGCCGATTACCCTGGTTTCCTCTACGGAAAGACCAGGTTTGGCCGGCGCAATTTCCACCGACGAATTCAAACCATTTGCACTACGATATACTTGTCCGTCACCGAATTTAATAGTTAATTTACCAGCCGAGCCACCGGTTGCTAATTGCCCTGGTTTATTAGTCGGTATCGCTGCGGTTCGGGCTTCATTTTGCGTGAGGTATGGGTCAGCCATAAGGGCAGTTGCGCGTTCCTGTTGTTCGCGCTGCGGGCGTTGGATAATATTGACTACTACATCGGGTTCGGCGGCTGACATCATTCGGGACATATGTTCCCGTGTAGTCATATGCGACATAAGTTCATTACGGGTGTCAAAAGTTAGGTTACATGCCCGGCAATAAGTCCTTTTATTCGCAGGCCGGCATGTTTGTTCTTTAATGTGTTTTGTGTTTGCTTTAGCCACAAAACAATAGGGGCATGAAATGGCGGATACTCCACTTTTATTGCCGGATTTATTTGATGAGACATCTGACATTTTTTTTTATGAATTCGGTTTATGTTTAGTGGTGGTTGCTTATTCTTAGAAAAGAGTTGTGCTAGGTTATACTAATTTATATTCCCGATGAAATGTTTAATAGTTAATATTGAAACCCTGAACTAGTAAATCCGGGATTTGTCGCAAAAAAAAATAAATAATATAAGTGGTTTGGCTAATTAGTAGTAATTAAAACCAGTCCATTCCGCATTAATTAAAATGACTACAAAACCAAGTGAAATATCTCTGCCACAAAAATTAGGATTAGATAATGATTGTATTTGTGTGGTTTATAAACAAAAGACTGATTATTTTTACATTTCCGCAATTACTCATATAAGTGAAAATAAATTCGGTGTCGGATTATTTGATAAATTAATAATTTATGAATTACCAGCAAATCTAGGGCACGAAGGATTAAAACCAATTCCACATAATTTGGTGCGGTATTCAACTGATTTTAAAACACCTTGGGATTCAAAACGATTTGGGAATATCAATAAATTAGTTAGTAATGATAATCTTTTAGTTAGTGGTGGAATAGATGCAACTATTTTAATACACGATATACAATCAAAAAAACTTATCCACAAAATAACAACACATACCACACCTATTTTTGATATATGTATCTCAGGCAATTATATAATATCAAGTTCTATGGATGGTATTATCAATGTGTGTGATATTATAAAAAAAGAAAATATCCGGATTATAGAAGATTATCAACAATTCGCAACTGATGGATATTCACTGTGCGTTATAGATAATTTATTACTAATTGGTGGTTATGAGAATACTATTAAAATATTAGATATGCGGACTTGGAAGTGTATAAATAGCATTAATATAGGACATCAGGGGGACCTGGTGTGTGAAATGCATGTCGCCGGTAGATTTGTATATATACGTCATTGGGGTGCAATTTTACGATTAGATATTGATAATTTGAGTTCTATCAAAAGAATTATTACTCATGATGTCATATACTGTTTTCAAATAATAGCAAATACCCACCTTATTTGTGCTTGTAAGGATGGCAATATCCGCATAATAGATATTAAAACTGGAAATTGTCTATCAAGTATTCCAGTGCTTAATAAAAAATATGGCGATTCATATCCAACTTGTATGTCAATTCAGGATAATATTATTATATTTTCTGACCGGAAGGAATTAGTTATAACTCAATATATATTATTTCCAGGCGAATTATCCAAATTTAAATCTGTTATTTTTGGATATGAATTACCAACGTATTTAGACGATCACCTTTTGTCCTGTTTTATATAGGTTTTTGCGCGGTGTATTTGTCGCTTACCTATTTATTTTTGACATATTTTGGCCATTGATAGATAAAAAAATCGTTTTTGTTGGGTGGTGGGTATTGAATTATAACTAAACGAAACAAATTGTTCAGGTTTTAATAATCTACTACCTAGCACAGCAAATAAAATGAATTGCCAGAAATCCCACCGTATTGACCTTGAAACTGCCACCGCTTGCAAGCATTGTGGCAAGGATACATACACCGAATATCTGTGCCATCCCAAATACGGCCGTGTCCATACTGATTATCACCGCTACTGCCCTAAGTGTAAATCTTGCAAGAATACTTATGATGGTGACTGCCTTACCTGCCCCCAATGTATTGCGGTATATAGTGAAAAATATGCTGCCAAACAAGCACAAGACCGCGCACAGCGTATTGAAGAAGAGAAGTATAATGAGACCGTCGCCAAAGGGTTTGGAGGATTGCTATTTCTACTTGTTGCTCTAGCTGCTTGGACATGGTATTGTTCCGCAAATCTAATTAACAAAGCCTAGCCCAAATCACTGCTTAAATATATTTTTTGTTTTATGTTTATAGTAAAGACTATCTAAATACAAATACAAAAACTAAATACAAATCTACTAATCCTATCTAGTAATTAATATGTCTCAAGAACAACAACCTAGCACCGGAACTACCACTACTACACTCGCGGCACCACTTACCCTAGATGACTGCACCGTAGAGAATTGCCCCGAATTTAATTTCGCCGGGCAAATCAAAGAATGTAAGGTCGTTGATGTATATGATGGTGATACTTGTAAAGTCTGTTTCGCGATGGGCGCCGGGTTTTATAAATTCAATGTCCGGATGCTCGGTTATAACACACATGAAATGAAGCAAAAACGTGGTGACCCCAACGCAGCAACTAATAAAGCATCTGCCACTGCTGCTCGGGATTACCTCCGCTCTCTAGTGCTAGGTAAACGTGTATTCATTCAATGCCAAGAACAAGACAAATACGGCCGTATTCTTGGCCGGCTATACCTAGACCATACTCTTTCCCAGCAAGTTTGCGTTAATGATATGATGCTGGCAAGCGGGCACGGGTTTGCTTATTCGGGGGTTGGTGATAAATTCGCGGGAACTAACGGTGTTCAACAGGTAATTATGCCTTCACAGTGAAATAATCTAGGTGCATAGAAATTATGTTCAAGAAATTGATTATGTTTCATATGGATTATTATTTTTTTTAAGATAACATTCATTACAACAATATATAGGAATCCCCAATTGTAATCCTGCATGATTTTTGAAAACAGAAAATTTACTCGCACAACTAGGACAAATTAATTCTGTTTTACCAAGTATAAGATTATACAAATAAAGAAATATAGTTGAATTATTGGATGTCATTGCTAAGTGATATAAAAGTAATTCGTATTTGTATGTAGGATATTATTTTTTAATTAAATATTTTTACTATTAATTACTTTATGGTATTAAAATAAAAAAAATCTAATAGGTAAATACCTTATTTATTCTGGTATTTCCGAGTTAGAACCCGAAGATATGGATAATTCATCATCATGATTTAGTTTAAGGTTCATTAATAATTTACAATAACTATCAAAATCTGCTTTCAAATTAACAAAATAATCCCATTCATAAATAACACCTTTATTGGAATATTTATTAGTTCGAATGCAATATTCTGGAGGAGCCATGTGGAACGATGATTTCACAGAACCCATTTCTTTTTCAATAGAATAATCCCCTGAATATTCTATATCTAATAACTGTAAGTTATGTTTTAAATTTAATCCCTTTATATAATCAATAAATTTAGCAATAAATTTATTAATATTTCTGTGTTTTTCAGAGCGTAGATTGCTATAAAACGCGACAGTTGCATCAATATTAACTCCAAATTGAGTAATATTTTTCAATTGACGGATAGATGTTGGGACTATTGGAATCGATAATCCTAATTTATTATTAAGTGTTAAATATACAAAATCTAGTTTAGTTGGCTGGTCCTTATTATAGTGATGAATAAAATGGATCCTTTTTAATAAAGGTTCCGATATCAATAATATTGAATTCATTAATTTACCAAAGTTTCCATTATAATTTTCTTTCAATGGACTATATATCTCGAATAGAGTTGGTAAAGTATCACTTGTTAAATACCCTAATTTTACATAAATATCAAATATATTTTGAGTATCTTGTGCGCTCTTAAAATCAATTAGACTTTGCTTGATATCACCTATTCTAAAATGTAATATTGATAATAATAATGAAATCATATCAAATGAAGTATAATATGGTTGGTTATTATATCTCATATATAATTGCTCTGGTTCTACAAAATCAAATTCTGTGCGGCCAATTCTTGACAATCTATAATTTTGAATTCCCTGTCCTTGCTTAATTATTTCTAGTCTCTCTACATATTGGTGATTAGTATATGCATCTACTAGCATATTACCATAAAATGATTGAACCAAATCAGCGTTGAGTGCATTATTTGGATTTTTCAATATATTATTGTAAAAACGCATACCATTTAGAGTAATACTAGATTTATCAAAATCACCTAAATATATATCTAATGTTTCATCTTTGTTTAATTTGTAAAACAAATTTTCTAATTTCATATCAGTATGTGTGAATAAATAATCTGGATGCTTCAATATATGTAACATATTGTCAGTTTGTATTAAATAATTATATAATCTACTAGAATGTCTTATTAATTCAGGTTCCTTCATATTAAATGGTGCTTCATATTGTTTATCTGGATTTTTATTGACTAAATCAATAAAGTATTGATCTAATGATCCATCCACACGATCCATAACTAAACAATACTTATATGATTCACCTTTATGGGTCTTGACTTTGGTTACAAATAAATTATTGTAATCTATTACCTTAATTTTATCTGGATTTTGGTCTGCAATATGTTTTATTATTAAATTGTTAATGAAATCATTAATGGGGTCAATGTTTCTGCATGATAAATATACTTTTATATCTGAATCGGTTGTGTGTTTTTTCAATCCTGATATTTCATTGCTATAATAATGTTTCCCATTAAAATTTAATTTATTAAAACTTTCTAGGTCAGGGTAATAAATGTAATTTTTTTGCCCTAATATAGCTCTATTTTGTCCGCCTATTTGTGTTATTTCAACAGATAAATAATCATTTATTTTATTGATATTTACATCAAACGTATTAAATATTTTAATTACTTTTTTATCATCTGGACTGTCCTTATTACTCAAAAATAATATTGTTGTATTTTGATGGGCTAATCCACCCAAAACTTTATCAATATTATAGCGTGAATTACCAGGTGAAGTCCATTTTGGAGTTTCCGGTTTAGTTAAATCTATTTCATATTTTCCTTTAATGTCATAAAATATATTCCTATAAAAAATGTTTGTAAAATCCATGTTTATCATATATTTTTCACTATCATATTTCAAAAATGTATCTAACATAGGTTTATATATGTCATATTGTGAATGCCTAGAGTTAAATTCGTTAGATAATATTAATCTTTGTTCATTGTTATTGTTAAATAATTCAAAATTTGGGTTTTCATTCCAATATTTTGCATTACTTCCCATACCACCCAATAATTTAGGTATGTTTTTTTTCACACTTCTAATTTTCAAATTATTGCCTTGTTTTTTGGCAAATAGTTTTTTTTTAGAATATCTATGATTACTACTAGTTTTTTTTTTATGTGTCTGCATTATTATATTTATTTATAGTTATTATTTTATTAACTTATTTTAGTTACTAATTATTTTTTAAAACCGCCCATATTGAATTTTAATCCACATTAATAACCCATTTAATAATAGGATTATGCATTGTTTCTAGATTATATTGATATTCAGCTTCTTCATATATTCTACGAGGTACAATGTCCCATCGTGTAAAATCATATTCTAGGTCGGGTTTGAAGGTCCGTAGATAAGCACGGCTAATTCTCTGTAGTTCGCGATTACGTGTTTTGATTTCATTATTTTTTGTTTTTATTTCCGCAACAACTTTCTTGTTTTGAAATCTACTATCTGTTTGGAGTAGGTCTAGGCCTCTTTGAATTTCTTCAGTAATATGATTTGGCCTTGAACTCATATACTTTCGGCTTGTATCAAAAGTGTATTGCCTAGCTAGGCGGATACACTGCGCATCACATGGTTTGGGTTTGGTGAGATATTCAACATTATTAAACATGTTATTGAAATACATAATCCAATCTTCATAGCTTTTCATAAAACTTACAATATTACTCATTATTATTCTTAGTTGAAATTGTATTGTTTGACAATAAATTATAATTAGTTAATACCAATAATACAAACTTATACCGTCTAGCACACTAAATAAGAACACTATGTTGGAGTGTTCTTTTATGTGCTAACGGGTGTGTCCTAAAGTGTTCTTAAATAGAATACTTTACGGTATATCAATTTTTTTGTTTTAGAAAAATTGTTTTGTAACCAAAATTAGATAATAAAATATAAATCACAAATTTTATAATTCTTAAAAACCAAAGATATGGACGCTCTAATTAATTGGTTTTACGACCAGAATTTCACATGTGCTAATTTTAACATCCAACCCGATGAAACATTATTTAGTTTCGCGGATAAAGGCGAACTCCGAATGCGCCAATCTGGTACTGGCAAAATCCTCATTAAACTAGAAGGCCAATCATTCACCATTAGACTTATGGCATCCAGATACCTAGCACAAGCTTTTATGTTGGAAGACTTGGGTGCAGCGGCTCCAACATCAGAAACTGCCAATAACTGGGTGTCATGGCAAAAAACGGACTCTAATGGATGGCAGCCAGCGACCATTAATATTATTAAGAATCTCGTCAAAGCATTTGCCACGACTGAAAAAGACATTGACACGATGGTTGAACTAGGCCGGCTAATTCATTCTGTCTATCCGGATGAATATCATCCACTTATTTGGCACCCCGAACCTGAATCACACTTAGTAACCCGGACTTTCCTAAATAACTATGACACATATAACCTAGTTGTGCTCCTACTCAAGAATGTTATTCAATCTGAGAAGATATCAAAAGGCCGTGCCAACAAAATCTATCAACCCAGGCCTCCGTATATAACTGGTATAACTGATAAAATGATGGACCTAGGTAATAAATTCAAACATTCAATTACTGAAATAGTCGGCGCAATTGATGCCATTAATGCTAGGTTATGCGGTGCTAGGGTTGGCATTCCAGGTGCTATTACTATAAATCCGATTTCTATGCCTAGTGAAGAAGAATTATACTCCATGGATAGCTTAGCATATGAAATGATTGTTTGTGCTATCCAGAATTTCACACAATTCAAACTGGATAGTTATTCTTTACCTGCCGATATTAGTAATAGACTGAGCCAGAATATCCAAATTTCCCGTGTTCAATATAATGATACTACCCTAGCCAAACGGTTTGACCCACTTATGACCCAATCCGGGAAAACACTATTCCATGGTAGCGCTTTGCCAAATTGGTATAGTATATTTTATAATGGGCTCTATGATGGCACGCAATCCGGATTACTTGTTAATGGTGCTGCACACGGTATTGGTATTTATCTAAGTGATAATATCGGTATGAGTTCCGGATATTCTTGTCGAACTTTTGACCCAAATGCACCAATCATAATTGGCATCTTCCAAGTTGAATGTGATGATGTCAAGAAATATAAGAAAACCTCGGGGATCTATGTTGTAGATAAGGCAGATATACTAGCACTGCGATATATAATCAGGGTTAATCCACTGGCTACTGCTGACCCTAAAACAAATCGCCAGGCTGGGCAAGTCTTGTTATCTCAAAATGATGTAAAAATTCTTAACGAATATTTCATTTCTGACGGGGCAGCTAAACAAACCCAAGCCGAGACCCTACTTAAATCCAGTAAAGGAATTGTCCGCAAACAAAAGGAAATGCAGAAAATGTTCGAACAACAAAACCAACCTAGCTGTGGTCTGGACTATAAATTTGATTTGCCCGATGAAGATAATATTAATAAATGGCTAATTTCAGTTTCGCGCACGGCATTCTTTGATGCTGACCCCACCGTCCAACTAACCGCGCAAACGCCACTTTATCAGGATATGGTCGCGTGTTCAGTTGAATCCATTAATTTTGAAATAACACTTCCAGATGATTACCCGCTTAGCCCACCATTTATCCGTATCATAACCCCCAGGTTCGTCCATCTTACCGGGCATATTACGATAGGTGGGAGTATTTGCTCTGAACTACTTATGAAACAAAACTGGGTGCCAACATTGAGTATTTTGAAAGTCATGATTATCGTCTGTCATAACATGATTGACGGTGGTGCTAGGCTTGAACGCGATCCTGGGCTTCTCCGGCCATATACTTTTACTGAAGCAGAAGCTGCTTATAACAGGATGATAAGAACACATGGGACGGAATGGTCCGGTGGCAAAAAGTAATTAATCATATGTATATGATTAAAATTTTTAAGGTTTTTTGTAAAAATAATTTAATAATTACAAAAAATGAAACTAATTTGACGTATATGTGTGTAATAATAACTATCTAAATACCAACCGTATTTTGCAACACCAAACCTTATTGCATAGACATGTCTGCTTTTATCAATGAGTTCAAGTTTGAGTCTAAGATTCCTACATTTGAGAGCTTTCAGGAGCAACGTGTAAAGAAGATGGATGATACCAAGTTTGCACTTAGAAGTATCATTTACTCAGAGCTTACAGTGTTCGAGGCCAAGATTGCTAATGAACTCAAGAAGGTGATTGACCAGGCATTGCCTCATGCACTTAATGTTTCTGTCAGGTTTACAGTTGAAGACCACAGAACTTTCCGAGCACAGCTGGCATACATCCATCCTGGATGGGAGCAGATATTGGAGATTCCGCAGAACTATGACGACATGGATGACAATCAAATGGAGATCACAGCATACGTTTTCCAGCCTTTGATTAACGTCCTTCTTGCAAAGGGTTACAATGCTTGTATCGAGCGCACCAATCCTATCACTGATGGAATGGTTGTTCGTGTGACATCAAAGTAAGTATTTGCAAAATTTATTCATCTAATATGAAAAATATTTGTTTTTTCTATTTGTATTTTTCAAAAAACAAAAAACAAAAAAAAGAGTTTTTACCAGGACTTTTACCTGCTAGAACCACGGCCGAGCCATGTAAACTAGGTTGCCTGCCGAATGCCTCGGCGCAGCTGCTGCTAATATTATTTTGTTATCTTTTTGTAAATCAATTTTGTAATTATAACAGTTTATGCCATTTTGTGATGTAAAAATTGTTTTATATTTTATTTTATTTGTTGGTAAAAAAGATTAACTCAGGCTAACTAAGCATAATTTACTAACCATTACTAATTATATCAACTCAGCAAAAACTAATCATGTCAACCGCTATTCTCAATGAATTTACTGACCCCGTTTCAATGGATACTATTAATGACCCAGTAGGATTGCCCTGTTGTGGCAATGTTATTGACCGCCAGTCTATCATTGATTGCTTGGCCAATTCAAGTGCTTGTCCATATTGTCGGGGAAGTCTGATGAGTTGGGATGCGACCAGTGCCCCTAAACTTCGGCAGGTTGCAAGTCTTATTGAACGCGCACAAACTGGTGCAGTTAACGGCAGCCTTGATGGATTATTCGGAACACGACAACCTACACCTGAATGGGCAGCTCATCTAGAAGAACTACCACTCAGTAGTTCTGGAGGTGGGCGAGTCGGCCAACTAATAATTAGTAATCCTGACCGCAAACACCAATACCGTAATCTACTCATTCCAGTTATTGACATTAGTGGCTCGATGGGCGGCAAACCTATTGCCCAAGTCCAATTTTGTATCGACCAGCTTCTAGGCAATCAAAACCCCAACTTGAGTATTAGTATTGTTAAATATCAAAGCACCCACGAAATTATTCATATTCCGCGGGGGATTAAACAATCCGTCCCACTTGGTGTCTATGGTGGAACATCATTTAAAGCCGCATTTGACGGGATTATTAAAGTCCTAGTCCATCATGCTGCGGACACACTTATTACATCAGCTGATGTAGTATTTCTTACAGACGGTCAAGATGGCGCTAACCCACAAGCCAGGCAAACACAAATGACCGAATTTCGCGAAAGTATTCAGCGAGTTTGGGGCGGGCGGCCTATTACCATCCATACTATTGGATTTGGGACATCGCACGATTTCGCGTTCCTTAATCAAATCCGGGTGCTAGGAAGCGAAGAAGGCGCCTACCGATTTGCTGACCCTGCTGAAAATGATGATGTGCTTTCGCAAAAGATTAATGGTGTCCTAGCAGCAGTTTGTCAAAAGTCGAGTCTGCCAATTACCGGACTTGTTCTACCAGCTGGTCTGGAAGTAATTAATTCGGGTGACATGACAACAGGCGGTCAGTATTGGGTTAATATGTCTCGATTCCAGCCAATCGCATTAGCTACTGACCCACTCCGGTTTCAACTAGCCGGGCAAGAAGGCCACGAACACCAATCACTAATTACTCTCAGCGGGAAATATACACCCGGCCTAGATGAGGAATGGTTCGGATATCT
>JACCEC012829415.1_pt1 | contig 10563 bp, 13 predicted proteins | sample 7450121 | NCBI WGS metagenome assembly JACCEC01 (sample SAMN15323455, study PRJNA562643) | freshwater metagenome | isolation source: river surface water | place: USA:Blue River Watershed | collected 2017-08-18 | reverse complement strand
TTGAATCAATTTTTTAAAGTAAAATATGTAAAAATTAAATCAAATTAACTTCGACATGAATTTTTTAGTTTAATATTTTGAAAAATTAAACCAAATATTTAAAGTAAAAATTAATTTAACTTGAAAAATTAAATCAAAAAATTAAAATAAAAATGTAAAAATTAAAATAAAAATTATACTATTAAATCAAAATTAATATGAAGATTTATTATCTAATGAATTAATATAATGTCCAACTCATTCAATCTGAAAGAATACATCCATAGTCTCCGGCCTAATTTAGGCGAAAGTTCTCTCAAAACCTATTCCAGTATTTTGAACGGAATCTATAAAAAAGCTCACTCGAATAAAGAGTTTAATATTGATTGGTTCAAGGATGTTGATGCAGTCATGAACATAATCAAGGATAGACCAGTTGCTGGGCGTAAGACTGCTCTCTCTGCTGTGATTGTGTTATTGAATGGAGAAGGAACCGACAAATATAGCCAACTCATGAAATCTGATAATGAAACAATTCAGAAGGGTTACGAATCTCAAACCAAGACTCAAAAACAAGCTGAGAACTGGATGTCATTTGATGATGTAAAAGCTAAGTGGGATGAAGAGTATGCACGCATTAAACCCATACTCAATGCAAAGACTGAACCAACTAACAATGACCTATGGGCGTTATCGAAGTTCATGATGCTCACTGTCACATCCGGAGTATTCTTCCCACCTCGCCGCAGTGAATGGATTGACCTCAAACTCAAACCGGAAAACAAAAATACAGATAATTGGATTGACAAGAAATCGGGAGAGTTCGTATGGAATAACTATAAAACCGCCAAGACATACGGACAACAGCGTGTAGCATACCCGAAAGAATTTAAAACTATTCTCAACAAATACCTCAAACGTATAGGTGACCAAACATATTTCATATTTGATACTTCCGGACAAAAACTCAATAAACCTTCTTTCACACAAACACTCAATCGCATGTATGGTAAAAATATTAGCACCTCCATGCTCCGCCATATCTACCTTTCCGACTTACATAAACATACTCCTCCTCTGAAACAAATGAACGAAATCGCTGATGCCATGGGACACTCTGTTGTTATGGGGATGGAATACGCCAAGAAAGATTAAACTATAATCATATCATCAATGATATTATTATTTATACTTACTTTTTCTTTGTTGCATTATCTCTCTGCCATTGTGCTTTATATGCTTTAGCTTTTGCAATTGATTCAGCCTTCTTATTCTGGACCTCTTTGCAAAATTCTTCATCTACCAATAGTCTATGCTTTTTACTCTTCTCATGCAATTTACGCCTTCCAACTGTAAATGTTGAACCGCATACATCGCATGATTCTTTTATTCCTTCCTCTTTATTTTTATCATACTTTGCCTTCAGCCATGCAGCCTTGTATGCATTTAATTCCAAATGACTTTGATGTGCTGCATATTTATTTATACATTCATTATTATTTATATATTCATTCTCTCTTGCCAACATTTCATTTTTTGATACATCACCGAGGTGTTCAACCAAAATAATATTACAATTTTCTAGACCATATTTTTTGAATAATATTGCAGAATTGCAAGGTCTATGATTATTGTTTTTATCGCTTAATCTATAGTGTGATCTATGAGATGACATTCTATCACATAATCTTTGAATTGTTGATCCAAAATATACATCGCATGGTTCGTGCTCAATAGTAGGTTCTATCTTATAAATTTTTGCCATTTATAGGATATTAAATTATGTCTTTATATTATTTTGATTGAGCTTACAAGCGCACGGAAATCTGCCCTGTCGTAGTATCGTGGACGTAGATGACGTCTTGCTTGGCAATGAAGATGAAGGTAAGAACACGGTCGGCACCGTTGGCAAGAACAGCGTTAAAATAAACGTTGGCCTGGTTGGCGTTGAGGCCGTCCATGATACCAGCCTTGCTGACCTTCTCCAAGTTGCAGCCATAAGCGAACGAGCACAAATTGTCAGCACTGGAGAGACCAGCAGAGATACGAGCGTCAGCATCAGTGGGAAGAGTTCCACCGAGCACATAAGCACAGTATCTCAAAGGAGTGATGGTAGATTTGAAATCATAGTTGTTAAACTGTGAGTTAGACTCCTGGAGAGCAGCAAAGGCAGTAGCCGGGGCGTGGATTAAGTCAATAGGGTTAGGAGGGTAGTTAATACCGTTGATGTTGTATTGAGCACTGGTAGCCTGGGGTAATTTGGAATCAAACACATAGTTCAAGCAGCCGGAAGCATCAACTGCTCCACCCTGAGTGCAGCGAGTCCAGATACCACGGATGGATGAGCCACGTAAGCCAGTGAGAAGCGAAACAGAACCACTGGTTCCAGCAGGGAGAGTAGCAGTAGAGGCACGGTAAGTGATACCAGAGTAGTATTGGACACCGGCCTTGTCGAGCATCTTCACACCTTCCATGCCAATATCCACCTGTTGCATACTAAGCGAGATGTTATCAATTGTAACAGTGAAAGTAGCAGCAGTAGTGGCAGTTCCAGTGACAATGGTAACAGGCAAGATGGCCGCAGTCTGGAGAACAAGCTGTAAGTTAGAAAGGGCACCAGCCTGAAGCATCTTGTGAGCACCTTTGCCTAAGAGGGATGACAAGATAGGAACTGAATAAGAATAGTAATTATCAACAGCACCAGTTACAGTTTGACCATCAAGGCCAACAATTTTGTGGCCTTGGTATGCGTTCAAGTCAGTATCACTCTCTGGGCGGAAACCATACATCATCGCAAGAGAATCAACATCACCCTGAGATAACTCAAGAGCATTGAGCTGGTCAGCAATGACACCGTATAAATTGACATCCTCAAGCACAACACCGCCGGACTGTATATACATGCGGTCAAAGTGCGCAAGAGCATTGGAACGGAGAGTGGCTTTGGAGATGGCAGCCGAGCTTCCACCAGCAACGGAGTATTTCACACGGAAATTTAACAAGGTGTATCTGGGGTCTAAGAACAAAGACTTAGAACCACCAGTAGGCACATCAAAGATGATGTTCGCGTTGGAACCGTTTAAGTTGAAACCAGCAGTGGAAGCAGTTAAGGTGGCTGAGGGAGAAACAATCGTGCTAACATTGGAAGGAACAACTTTAAGAGCGGTCGAACTAACACCGGCAGGAAGAGAATAATCAACGCCAGGACGGAGAGACTCAGGGAAAGCGACTTGAGATGCCATGTCTATAACATGACAACACAAAATTATTCCTCATCCTTTTTTGTTTCCGCCTCATCTATTTGTAACTCTTCTAAATTAATCTGGTTCGCATGCAATACCAAATCGTCAAACTTCATCGGGCGTTTTATCGCTCGCCTAAAGATGTTGAACTTCAACATGAAATAGCTAGACACGCCTAAAAAGTCAATCTCTCTCCCGTTATCATCCGTAATTGTTATCACCAACTGACCTATGTTGCGCGTCTGTATAGCAAACTCACTCGCTATATTCTCATACACAATCTGCCCATTCGGCTTAGAATTATTCGGAATAGACGCCAATATATCCCCAGCTGCAAGAACCGAATTTACGCCTAAACTTATTCCATCATTCAAAATGTTGCAATGCATCAAATACCGGGGAATCGGTAAAAAGTTAAATGCCCTACTACATGTCAGCGTATATATAGCACCTGACAATGCAGCCGTCTCCGTTCCAGAGAATCCAATAATATAATCACACCCAGACCCCACATTCAAGCTAAAGCTTGCAGAATACGTAAATGTGAATTTGTTCGTTGTCAAATCATACGTCATCGTAAATCCAGAAGGCAACAATGCCAACACTGCCACACGAAATGTGGCCGCAGTGTAATTTCCCTGAGGTATCGTATATAAATAATTGTATGCTCCTATTGTCATCGCCAGTGTGTTGTTGTAGCCATTCACAATGTAATTTGAATTCGACATCACCACATATGGTATCTGCAACGTCACATACTCTATCGTGTCGTCGTCCAGATCAAGGTAACCCCTCACGTCGTATGCTACCTTGCTCTTCATGCTCCCGTTCAGAGGAATGCTCCCCGTTGTCTGGGTGCTCAAGTGCAAGCATTTTGTCTGCTTTATCAAGCTGCCAACATCTACCGTCTGCATTATCTAATATATCCTCAGCTATTGATACATCCAAAGCTGGCGTTAAATCAATTTCCGGAGCTGTTGCCGCAACATCCGTTATCTCAAACTTGGCTAAATACTCCATGTCCTCCGCCTGCTTGCGTTTCCACGCCTCCAACATAGCATCCTTCTCCTCCTCTGATTTACCCAACGCATTCATTAAGACGATATTCTTCAACAAATCGTCACCATCTAACCCTTTGAATAACACCTCAACGCTCTCCCGAATCGACCTCTCACGTCTGCTAATAAACTCCATATTTATATTATATGGTGTTAATTTATCTTCGCTAAATCTACGCCTCCGGAATTGGCTCACTCAATTCAAACTGCAACAAAATTTGATAATCCGGAGTATTGGTCATCGTCTGAAATGTGTCTGCATTTACAAACTGTAAATTGAAATACTGGTTATCAGACGGCATGTTAATATCCACACCATGCGCATTATCCATTGTGCTAACGTGGTAATACGATCGGTTAGAATCAGCTGCAGTCGCATACATTGGACTGACTAACATTAACGGAATACCACGCACTGTGCTCGCGGAATATGTTGATGGAAGAGACATCGTCACAACTCCGGTATAAGACACTGTATCGTTATTATCGGTAGGAATCCAGACTTTACTAATTAATTCTGCTCTGACACTACAACGTTTAAACCGTCTAAAATCATTTCCAAACAACGCTCTAAAATTTATCTGCCATGTTACATTTCCTCGGTTCGATTGGTCCAACGGGACAACCAAATTAGGTATCGGATTTGTTGTATCCGTGCTCAAATATAACTGATATGCTCTAACCATATTTATACCATATCATACGAAATTGTTAGACGAACAATGATTTCATAGGCTTACCCGTTCGTTTATGCTCACTCATCACTATTGCTACCCTTTGCTTCATCGCGCGTTTCTTAGGCAGTGGTTTCTCGCTAAAACATCTGGTGGGATCGCACACTTTATAACCTCCGCCCACCTTCTCAATTCGGTATGGCATGATATATATTACTCGCCTAAATAAATTTAAACACCACCTTCGGTTCCGCCTGTTTAGGGGCAGCCTGACTAGGCGCCTTCTCCTTCATGAGTTTCGCAGGCTTCGCTTTAGGCGCCGGCTTCGCCTTCGCCTTCTTCTGCACATACACAACTTCCTCCTCAACCTCACTTTCTCCATCTGTGCTATCCGCATATTCCTCACTATCAGACGACTCCTGAACAACCACCGTCTTTTTTATCACCTTCTTCACTTTTGGTTTCGGGGTTTCGGGAGAGGCAACAACCTCTTTCGCCTTTGTCACCTTCTCCTTCTTCGCCTTTATCTCCTCCAACTTCGCCACAGTCTTAGCCTCCTTCGCTTCCAATATAGCCTCATTCTTAACACGAGCCTTCGCAACACGCTCCTCATTCACCTTACGCATGCGCTCCGCTAAAGCTGCGCGCTGCTCCGGAGTAAAATTACGCTTCACTTTCGGTTTAAGGGGGGTCTCGTCCGGCTGGGGTGGTTCTTGAACTTCGTTATCTGCCATTATATATTAATACCGAAGAAAAATTATACAAATGTGAGAGATTCTGAACTATCATCAGATTCATACGATTCCGGCGTCGGCATTGGTTCATGTATCATTTTCATTTTCTTTTCAGCCTCCGCTTTATCTTCCTCGTCTTGAGCCTTTTTAATACGCTTCCATCTATTTGCCACAAATTCAGCATCATTGATAAATTGTTCCACATCTATAGGCATTCCTTCTGCAGCTGCCATATCAGCGGCTGCTAAACCTAATGACATATTAATTAATTGAGGGTATGCTAAATGTCTATTCTCTCTTGGATTCTGTGCTAGACTCAACCTAGGAAAATTTGGATTCACATCAGAACGATTAAAATAATCACGATGCAATGCTTGCCGTCTTGCTTCACGCTGTAAATACTTATTCACATCATTTGTATTTTCATCATCCAATTCTTCTGCCATTGCTAGTTGTGTAGGCAAATTATCCACCATTCGCATTTGCGTATTTTTATCGTCTGATTTCTGCCACCAATAGTTCTCCTCCATATATCATATAACAACCTTTTTATGCCAGAATACGTCATCACTCCCTACACACGCCAACGTGCTAAAGACCTCGGCGTCACCGTTAGACCATCAACCAAACCAACCAAGAAGATAGATGTCATCCGTTCGGGAGAGGTCATTGCCTCCGTAGGTGGCCGCGGCTACAAAGACTTCCCGACTTATTTAGCCACAGAAGGCCCCGCCGTCGCAAACAAGAAACGCGCCAGCTATAGAGCCAGGCATGCGAAGGATTTGCGCGTGAAAGACTCACCAGGGTATTGGGCCAACGCTCTTCTCTGGTAAATATATATGCTACATTCAGACCAAGACGAGACAGCACTATTAGCTGCTAATTCTGACCTAATTCGTGTGAGCAAGGCCCTATGGGTCGTCATTGCCGGAACGTTCATATTTGGGGTTGCCGCCGGAATGGCCATCGTTTATTTTTGGCTTAAATAAATCTCTAGAGTAATTATATAACATGATAAATCTTCAAGAATTGACAATTGACCAACTAAACCGATTAAACGAATTTTATTCATCAATGACTTCCAGCTTCTCACGGAATTATTTAGCGATAAATACCGAATTAACTATAGCAACTGATGAAATCGTCATTGAAAAATTGAATAAGGAACAACGGCAGTATTTATCATCGCTTGAAGCATCACAAAACATGCTTGACCATATACAATTAGAGATTCAAGCAAGAGCTGGCAATCAATAAAATTGAAGATCCTTTTTATTCGGCATTAGACAACATACCATCATGCCATCCAGAGGGACCATCTGGCCATATGAAAAAGGGGACATCGTCCTATGCCACGGTAAGTATGCCATCGTTGCCTGTTACACTCCAAGCCGAAAGAGTATGGCCTTCGACATTTATTCCGATCCAGAACGCACACAATGGATAGACCGTATCGTGCTATACACATATCGAAAACATGTAGCTGCTGTCAGATTTGCTGCACAGTAGCAGCGTGAGCAAATACCGGCCTATTTTTATCTTGCATGATAAAAATAAGAAAGAGAATTTGGGATTTAATAGAGACCGATACCAAGTTGATACCAAGATACCATAGATACTATCCTTATTTCAAACTTTGTATAAAAAAATATAAAATATGAGATTTTATATATATAGCTGCAGTTTCAAAATAAGAATGGATTTTGTGGTATCGATACCAAAAATGGTATCGACTCCTAAATTATGGAGGATTTAAGAATCAATATATTCTCCCTCTTGTTTCAATGGGCGGATTGAAATGCCACTGAACATAAACTTACCGTAATATTCGCTGGTTTTTGTAGTTATCTTCTTCTTTTTGATTCCGATTTGTTCCAGCGCTGATGACGCCTTCTTATTTGTTAGATTTGGCATGAATAATTTTATATGGTTGTATGCATCTTCTACACGTATGATAGAGTCTTTGTCTAATATGAATGCACTGTTAATTGCAGCCAGTATCTCAGCTGACTCAGTATTTGCAACGTCTTCTGATTTTTCAATTTCAATCTTCACCGGTGATGCTATGTATTTTCTGTATAGGAGCATCACACATGCATTGGCCCATTCATCAGTCTTGCATTTGTTTCTGATGTTTGGATCGCCCACTCGATACATGACTCGGAGTTCTTCTGGCATCTCGTCGATTTCCTCTTGGGATTTGAACTGATACGCACTGGCGAACTCGATGCGGTGTTCGTTGCAATCTTTCGTATCGACGTGTAGTTCATGGTTGCCTTTCATGTAGAAGGTGGTGTCGAGAGTGATGTATGAATCCACACGGTCATAGTTGCGTCTGGCTTGTATCTCATCACCACCACCCTGTATCTTCTTTAGTTTCTCACCGCGGATTTTAAATGCTTGGTCTTCCGGTGTCTCCTGTGAGATGGCCAATCTGGCAAACTCTAAGTCGAGCAGCCAGTAGTTATCTTTCGATGTCTCGACTGTTTTTGAATCTCTGCAATAGAGCAGATTGTTCAGATTGAATGACTGTATGTATGAAGTGAATGCAGATTGAAGAATGTCGAACTCGACGCCTTTTCCACAGTCTCTCGAACCTTGATATGTTGCCCACATTTTGTCTTCCACATGTCCGGTGATAGCTCTGCCTAAGAATTGGAACGCGGTTTGCACTGAGTTGCCATACAGATTATTGAACACGCGTTCTTCCACTTCTGATATGGTGTGCTCGTCTGGGTGTGCAAAATATTCTGCAAACTCGCGCTGTATGCACATTGTGCTATAGACTTCTTCTTTCAAATCTTCCCAGCGTGTGAATGTTCTGGCGTCGAAATCTAATACACCATCGGTGAAGCATATCTTGCCCTTGGTTGTCTCGTGGAACTTTTTGTAGAGTTCGTCGCAGTTGCGCTCGACAACGACTTTTGTAAGTAGGAGCTTTTTTATGTTCTGGATAGTCGAGTAGTTTTTGACAAACAGGACTTTATCGCCTTTGGCTGAGCCGCGATAGATGTTGCTCTTGGTAATGTAGCTATCGATTGCATTCTCGACCATGAATTTGTCGCCGGACCAAACGTTACCAATTTTCATAAATATACGGCCGCGATAGGAAATCAAGGTTGATTCTGTGCGTTCGAATATGATTTGGGCCGCATCATCTTCAGTCTCGACAATGGATTCCTTCTCGCTATTTGTGGCTGCGATTATTTGGTTGAACTTGGTCTGGTCTGCCATTTTGGCCATATACATGATAGAACCGAATGTCTTGGGTGTCTTCTTGGTTCCTTTGATATTAGCCCATTCGGTGAAGCAGTCGTGTGCGTCATATTTGGATGAGCGTTTGGAGAATGCGTCGAACAGTTTATAGCCATCTGAACCAAATGTGGTATAGAGTGCGAATCCAACATCGATCCAACCTTTGCGGTTGCCATTGCTGGCTGCATCTAATAGTCCGGCTTCCACGAACATATTGAATCTGGTCTCATCCACAGATGATGATTTCTTGGTCATGACATCTGCAATAGTGCGTGGTTTTGGTGTAGCCTCTGCAATTTCAGGTAATAAAATTGCGCCCTCATTCTCGAGTGTGATAAGAGTATCTTTCAACTCACCCTTAACCAATATGAGAGGTCTGTTCTCTCCATCTTTGGATGTTCCCACACAGCGCATCTTGCGGTTGTCATCATACACAACTGTATCGAGTTGTGGTCTGGTATCGCATTCTTTTTTGAGGCGTTCATTCATGAGTTGGGCAGCATATTTTATGTCGCACTTTCTGGCTCTGATATTTGGAATCCAGAATCTCCACGAGTTTTTACGCTTTCCGTCTGCTTTAATGCCGTGGGATGTGCCAATGGCAATTTTGGCTTCTGGCCAAACTGTTAGAAAGTCTGCCTCCCAATCGTCCTGTATGGTTTTCAAATCGGCCGCATCGTATGTATCGTCTTCATCGTCAATGTCGAAATATAAGTTGGTGGTCGCAGTTTCTGACCCGGTGAATTCATACGCTGGTAACTTTTGAATCATATCGATAAAATCCTCTGCATTTATGGTCTTGCAGTCGTTTCCCTGTTTAAAGTTTTTGACGTAGCTAATCATGTCTAATATATACTACTCCAAGATAATAAATCGCCTAAATCCGACGCATTTAGGGATTTCAATTTTATGGCGTTCAAAATCCGGATTTTTAATCTCCCTAAAGTATATACTTTAGGCAAAATGGCATCCGCTTCGATTTACAAGATTCGCGACAGAGTAACTGGCAAGTGCTACATAGGATGCACTACGCTTCCTATTGATGTGCGTATTTATCAGCATGAGAAGGCAGGTAATCCTCTTATGGCTGACAAGACGTGGGATATGGAGGTGTTGGAGAAGTGTGCCGCAGAGGACCGGTTCGAACGCGAGCACCACTGGATACAGCAGTTCAGAAGCAGTGCAATTAATAAGGTAGGTGTGAGAGAACGTGAGGAGCGCCCGAACCGTTTGGAGAAACGCAAGGAGTATTTACCAACTAATTTAGACCTATCAACTATGACGAAGGCAGAGTATAACCGCAAGTATAAAACTGAGGTGCGTAAGAAGGAGACGCAGCAATACAACCAGGATTACTACGACAAGAACCGGGAGAGGCTGACTAAGAAGTCGCAGTGTGCGTGTGGGGGTTCATACTGTCAGTTGAGTAAGTCTCAGCATCTGAAGACTAAGCGTCATGTGCAGTGGGAGTTAGAGACGGAATTAGCGGCGTTTATTGAGCCTGCTATCGAAAATTAAAAAAGCTATAAAATTGAAATGGAACTTTTTGTGCAGTTCGGACTGCATAACAAGCATAAACACTATGGAAGAAATCGAACAATTGAGAGCGGAGGCAGCAATG
>JACCEC010983475.1_pt1 | contig 10563 bp, 9 predicted proteins | sample 7450121 | NCBI WGS metagenome assembly JACCEC01 (sample SAMN15323455, study PRJNA562643) | freshwater metagenome | isolation source: river surface water | place: USA:Blue River Watershed | collected 2017-08-18 | reverse complement strand
TACCAATTGCGCCTGGATCTTGGCCACCATGTCCAGGATCAATCATCACTACTAATTTACCTTTGGGAACTGAGCGTCGCAGTCTTATTCGTGGTTGTGAGGGATTGAGATCAGGTAATTCTGGGTTAGGTGGGAATATGGGTGGTAAACCTATGGGTGGCCTAATTTGGCGATATCGTTGCAGTGACAGAGATAAAAGTTGATCTCCGTCTTGGTTGAGTGCCCCTATGTTAACACCTGATGCTACTTGAACTAGGATAACTACAGTATTTGGCGGTTGGGGTTGTAAACGCAGTCGGAGAATAGGACTATTGGTATCAAAAACTGGGCCTTTGACTTGATTAGCTAATTTAGCATTGGGAATAGTAATGCGAAAGAACCCAGAGTTCCGATCCCAATTGCTACTGGTAGCGGATATTGGTTGATCAGCACGAATTAGTAATTTTGTGCCATTATCAACAATTTCTACAGCTTGAATGGTAGCTGGAGAGCTATTATTGATTCTAGTGGCGGGAAAATTCTCATTTTCTGGTGAATTAAAACTACGCCGTGAAGGTAGTATAATTAAACCATTTCTACTGGGTGTAACTCGCCATTCGGGCTCATCTTCATCTACTTTGAATGTGAGACGAACAGATGCTGGTTTTGTCCGTAATTGGGTAAAATCAACACGCTCGACACCATATTTATTAACTACTAAATTTCCCTGATTTAAATTGGGGGCTAAAGTAGCACCAAGAATATCTAAAAAGATTAACTTTTTATCACGGCTTCTAATGATTCTAGTTTGAGGTTTTGCTCCGTTAGTACGGATAAAAAATCCATCACCAGTAACTTGTAAATTCTCTACTTGTGTTGCTTCTTTGGGGTTAGCAGCTATGGGGGAAAATTCTGGTTTGGCTGAAGAATCTGTAGGATCTATCTTAGCTAAATTGTAGTTATTATCTGGATTGTTGTTAACAACAGATGAGTTGAAATTATTTTCTAAATTTGGTAATTGTACAAGCCAACGATTAGCTTTTTTAGGAATAAATTTAATTTGTTTGGCATCTACATTATAGCCAGGATTAAATTCTACTACTATGCGAGTTGTTTGTTCATCAAATTGACCTAAACGGATTTCTTTAATTCCTCCTCCTATTGGTTGATTTATTTGGGACTGTCCCAATTCTATACCTCGTAAATCAATTACTAAGCGAGTAGGATTAAAAATTAGTTGGGCTTTTGGTTGTACACCGCCAGTTGTATTAATTTCTAGTAGGTTTTGATTTCGATCAAATCGCCAAGATTCTAATTTAGCAGCTAATGCTGGGGAGGATAGGATGAGGACAGTACCTACGGTAGCGGGTAATAACCAGTATGATTTCACAATTTTTCTCCTGATATAATTTGAGGAATTAGTTACCTTTTTTTAAAGAGTTTACAGTTAGCAATAGACAGGATTTTCATTTTTCTCCTAAGCTCAATTGATTAATTATAAAAGATGCAATTATTATATAGATATATATACGAAAAATTCCCACCTCTGTCACTTAATCAGACAAATTGGCATTATGTTTTTTACTTTGTTGGGTGTTGTGTGAATTTGCAATTTCAAGATCTAAGAACTTATCACAGAAGACGGAGATTAGAAAAGATAGGTTTCCTCTAATCTCCTGAATTATCCAATTTTGCTGTATGTTGTGTTGATTCTACTGGGAATTTACATTGATTGGGAACACAGAGCCAGTTTTACTCCTGACTCCTGAATTGTGCTTTAATCATCCTTGGTAGTGATTAGAGTCTGTGGTGGTTGTGCTGCTAATGATTCTCCAGAGTTATTGTCTAAATTTGTGGCGGTGTCCGAGTCTGGAAATACCAATCTTAGCAGGGGAGGAGCAATAAATGTGGTGAGAATGACCATCATAATAATTGCTGCTCCTAATGGTTTAGAAAGAACACCACTAGCTGCACCTACACCAGCAAATATTAAGCCTACTTCACCTCTGGGAATCATTCCCACACCAATAGCCAAGCGGTTGATTCCTGGTTGACCAAATACTGTCAGGCCTGTAACTACTTTACCGATAATGGCGACTATAATCAGGAAAATTGCCATGATTAAGCCTTCTTGATTAGTGGGAATGGCTGGATTTAAAACTCCTAAATCAGTGTTTGCTCCAACGGTGACAAAAAAAACTGGAACTAGCATATCAGCAATAGGGATTACTTGCTTTTGTAGTTCTTTGCGTTTGTCAGTTTCTTCCAGAACTAAACCGGCGGCAAAAGCGCCAAGAATGGCTTCTAAATGGATAATAGAGGCTAAATAAGCCATGATAAAGGCGAAAATAAAGGCAGGGATGACTAATTCGCCTCTAGTTTTGAGTTTATCTGCGATCGCTACAAATGATTTATTAAATACATTGCCAAAAACAATCGCACCAATCAGAAAAGCACTGGCACTAATGATCAGATAAATAACGTTACCTACATCTACCACACCATCTTTAGCTAAACTGCCAACGACGGCCAGAACAATAATTCCCAGGATGTCATCAATGACGGCTGCACCGAGAATAATTTGCCCTTCTGTGGAATTTAATCTGCCTATTTCCGAAAGGACTTTGGAAGTAATACCAATACTGGTAGCTGTTAAGGCTGCACCAGCAAAAATTGCTGGTATGGCGCTGATACCAAAGATGGTCATTAACCCCACTGTACCGGCAGCAAAGGGAACTAAGACTCCCACGCTGGCAACCACGAAAGCTTGAATACCTACGGCCATCAGGTCTTTGAGGTTGGACTCCAAGCCAATTTCAAACAGGAGAATAATCACGCCCAATTCCGATAAAGTGGAAATTACCTCTGACTGGGCGGCAAATACCTGGGGAGCAGCTTCTGGAGTTAAGCCGGCGGTGGTTTGCAGGAAGTACATGATTAAAGAATTGCTACTGTCTGTACCACCTTCGGGGAATACTAGCAAATGCAGCACGGATACACCGATGATGACTCCTCCCACCAGTTCACCCAATACAGGAGGCAAACCGACTTTATTGGATAATTCCCCACCAAGTTTGCTGGCAAAGTAAATGACGACTAAACTCAGTAATACGGCGGCTAAGACCGTGGAACTGTCTGCTGTTTCTGTAGCGGTTGCCACTAAGGGTATACTCAAGTTGATTGCACTGGTAAACGGCATTGGTTATATGAAGTTTCTTTTCTTTCTTTATTTGTAACCTTTTCTGGCATCATCTAGCCCTAACGATTAGAAATCATAATATGCCAATTGTGCTGTAGTTTTCTAGCGCTGAATTTTAAGCTACGGCAAATCCTCAAACAATATCTTCTTTGGTTATTCCTGCTGCTAATAACTCTAAAGCAATTCGATCTTTTGTACTATCACTTTGAATCCAGATTTTATCATCAATAATATCCAGATGTATAATACGGGCATGAACTCTAGCCTCATCTTCCGATCCTGATGTAATCACCAAATAAAGGTTTTCATCTTTGCTGGCATAATTATAATCTTAATCTAATATTATGTATGGAACTTTCAAGATGATTCTTCCTCAAAATTTCTCCAAATATCAATAGGAATGACTACTGCAATTTTATTGCCCTCTTTGTTGGTGAGATATTCAAGATTTAGCACGTTCATCCCACGCTCCTAAGAGTGAGACGTGGGGCTTGGAGTTGGTTAAGCTAAATAAAGGCTTTCGCTCTACTCAGCCTACTCATTACTAGAAGTTGCTAAAATTAGAAATTGCTTCCTGGATTTTATTCACAACTTCATCTACAGATATCGCTCCCAACTCCCCAGATGCACGGGTACGAATACTCAAAGAATTGCTTTCTACTTCTTTCGCACCTACTACGGCCATTACGGGTATTTTATCTTTTTCGGCGTTGCGAATCAATTTACCCAGGCGATCGCGACTTAAATCAATTTCTGCACGAATACCCAGTGCTACCATTTTCGCAGCCACTTCTTTGGTAAAGTCTAATTGCAGATCACTGACAGGTAATAATCTAATCTGTATTGGCGCTAACCATAAAGGAAAATCACCCGCATACTCTTCAATTAAAATCCCTATCAATCGTTCTAAAGATCCAAAGGGTGCGCGGTGAATCATTACCGGGCGTTTACGTGAACCATCCTCAGCTACATATTCTAAGTCAAAGCGTTCAGGTAAATTATAATCTACCTGCACCGTTCCCAACTGCCATTCTCTTGCTAACGCATCACTGAAAATAAAATCGAGTTTTGGACCATAAAAAGCCGCTTCTCCAATACCTTCAAAATACTCCATTCCCAATTGTTGCACGGCGCGACGAATCGCACCTTCCGCTTGATCCCAAACTTCATCCCCACCAATATATTTATCACTAGCTGGATCACGGAAGCTCAATCTGGCTTTAAAATTCTTCAGTTGCAGACTTCTAAATACAGTCAATATCAAATCTACAACATTGAGAAATTCCTGATCCAATTGTTCAGGAGTTACAAACAAGTGAGAATCATCAACAGTAAAACCACGTACTCTAGTTAAACCTCCTAATTCCCCAGATTTTTCGTAGCGGTAAACTGTGCCAAATTCCGCTAACCGCATCGGTAATTCCCGATAAGAACGTAATTCACTCTTGTATATTTGAATATGAAAAGGGCAGTTCATCGGCTTGAGGACAAAACCTTGCTCAATCGCTTTTGCTTCCTCATCTTCAGCCATTAACGGAAACATATCTTCCTTGTATTTCTGCCAGTGTCCAGATGTTTTAAATAAATCAACTCTGGCAATGTGGGGAGTAACAACAGGTAAGTAACCCCGTTTTAACTGTTCTTTTTTCAGGAAGTCTTCTAAAATGCTTCTTAATAAACTACCTTTGGGAGTCCAAAGCGGTAAACCGGGCCCTACAATATCAGACAAAATAAACAGTCCCAGTTCTTTACCTATTTTACGATGGTCACGTCTTAACGCTTCCTCTTTGCGGCGTTTATATTCTGCTAGTTGTTCGGGAGTTTCCCAGGCAGTAGCATAAATGCGCTGTAATTGGGCTTTGGTTTCATCTCCGCGCCAATAAGCACCAGCTACGCTTTCTAATTCTATGGCTTTGGGGTTGATTTCCTTGGTATTTTCTAAGTGGGGACCAGCGCACAAATCCCACCATTCATCACCTAAATGATAAATGGTGATGGGTTCTTGTTTAATATCTGCGAGAATTTCTAATTTATAAGGTTCTTGAATTGTTTCAATTCTCTTTTGTGCTTCCTCACGGCTGACTTCTTCCCGAATAACTGGCAGTTTGTGGTTAATAATCTTCACCATCTCTTTTTGGATGGCTTTTAAATCCTTATCACTAAAAGGTTCTGGACTATCGAAGTCATAATAAAAACCGTTTTCAATCCACGGACCAATGGTAACTTGCGCCTTGGGAAACAGCTTTTGTACGGCCATGGCCATGACATGAGAAGCAGTATGGCGAATCTTTTTTAATGTTTCTGATTCGCTGGTACGAGGTAAATAGATTTTCTCTGGTGCTTGAGTTTCTTGATTTGGCGACATCGGCTGTTGTTTAGGCGAAGTGTTTAAAATAATGTTGACAAAAAATATCTTTACAGATAATAAGCCACCAACTATGGATTCTCCTAATTTATCCCAACCACAGACTTCTGGCAAAACTAAATGGGGAGATGGGGAAAATATCTGTCACTTGTCACCTATCACCTCAACTCCTTCTTTAGTCACATCCTCTTCTACACCATAGGGATCAAGACAAATCTGATTTCTCTACTATATAATTGCACTTTGTATATCAGATTACAGATTTTATTCTGTAGATCGGATAGGGGAGAAAATTAGAGGATTGTTAAGGATCGTAAATAACGTTAATATAAAAAAAGAATTAGGAAATATGCTTCTCATATATGGAGAACTCCAATCTATCAAATGCCCAGGTGCTAAAATTCGTCTTAGAACCTCTGTTAGAGGATTTTCAATATTGGTTTGATCGCTACGAGCAAATCCTGGAAAATGAGAAAATTAAATTTATGAGTGACAATGAGCAATTTGACTTAATGCAGCGAGTCAAAACGGCAAAAAATCAACTCATAACAGCCAAGATGTTATTTGCCGCCACTGATCAACAAGTGGGAATTGATATGGCAACTGTCACCGCTTGGCATCAATTAGTTACAGAATGTTGGCGTGTAGGAATGCGTCTGGGTCTATCCAAAGAATAATCATCTCTGTAAAAACAGGAAGATTGTCAAAACATGAGACGATTCTTAACATTGTTTTCATAAAAAAATAATGTGTTCCATGTTACCTTAATCTGAATATAAGGACTGCATCATATAACATACGCGCACAAGTAAAGAGTTTTACATTCTCTATTTACCGTAGATAATCACAATCAATTATTTACGGAGTTTTAAGTTCTACAACATAACATTTTAACTACGGCTATTCTGGAGGAAAATTCCATGCTACACCTACTCTATATTTTAGCGTTCACCATTTTGGCATTGATAGCTGTTGGTAATTTAATTCGTAATCTGATCATGTTTAGTTTTGATAGAGAACGAAACTACCCAAATTATCCTTCATCACAAGGTGGCTTTGGTTATTATGCCAATAGAAAGCAATATGTACCCCATCCTGAGTTGTTAGACAGTGCGGGTAATGTGATTAAAGAACCTCTGTTGGTGATGCGTTCTATTAATGTTGAGGATGCAAGAGAACAGTTAGATGCTCTTTATGAATCTTCCCCTGGTCAGAAAAGCGATCGCTCCGAAGGTGCTTAATTAATATTGACTATTATTTACTAAGAGGTAAGGTGTAATGCTAAACCTCTATTTTTCATAGTTTTGAAATGGCATATCTTGACACTCCCCGCGTCTTTAGACGCGGTGATTCTACATTCATCGTCAAAACTTGCTCAACCAGGTTTGCACCAAGCAGAGTAGAGGCTTCAACTCCTGTAGCGTTACTTTGGGGATGCCCTCCCCTAGCTTTTGCAATATCTAAAATATTAATTGCGGCGTTTGTATCCCTTCAAGGGTTTTCGGCATTTCCCTTATAAAAAAGTAAATATACTTATTAATTTGTTCAATTTGAGCATTTTTCCTATTCATAACTTGATACAAATATTTTTTAATTTCCACCATATTGCCACAGGAGCTTAAATTTCCATAATTGCCACACAGCCGTTTGTGTAGTTAGAAAGTACACGTTTATATTTATTGACTTTCACCCCAAGGATAAAAAACCTGTACTCTCTTTCCCAGGCTTGCAACCGTTATTTTTGCAAGATTTTTGTCAATTCTTATACTATTATACTGAGGGCGAATAGCACATCAAAAAGATAAATCCAAAAACATGGGCAAATTGTCAAATAATTGTTATCTTTCTTAATATCAAGAAACAAATATCCAGGCAACATCTAGCCCAAGAGTGATTTCTGCGGACTTTTATGTGATACACCAGATGGCAAATTCAGGTAGTACAGCATCCAAATCATCAACGAAAGGTTATTTTCATCTCACCTTGACTCCTGACTCTTGAATTTGTGTTGTCAATATCGGTTTTACACGTTGCTTATTTTGGAGTTTATTATGAATCAACCAATTAACCTGTCTTTGGAACAGCAGTTTAGTATTCGATCTTTTGCCACTCAAGTCCAACAGATGAGTCATGAACAGGCTCAAGACTTTTTAGTGAAACTGTATGAGCAAATGGTAGTACGTGAGGCAACCTATCAAGAACTGCTTAAACAGCAGTGGGGTCTAGATTCAGGTTCCACTATGGCATAGAGTTAATATTCTTGTGTTGCAGTGGGCGACCTCCTTCTCTTGCTGGTTTCCGGCGCAGGAAAAAAGCTGGGGATGTTGGGGCGTCAACTTTGATCAAAACCGCATTTTAGATTGTACCTCAAGACCGACCATTAGAGCATATTAAATTTGTAAATCAGCTTGAATCCATCAATCAGAAAGATCAAAAAGTGAATCAGTATCAATTGTTTCTAACTTATATAATATTTTGGGCTTGATTTTTCTTTAAGTCCTGTTAATAAACTTTTACTTGTGTGAATACCCGTTCATAAAATATTGGATGAGACAAAATTAATTAGACAAACATCTGGACTGAAATCCTTAACTGGTAAAGGATTGGTAAATAACTAATATGTAATTAATTCTATTTAGGTACTTAAAAGGTAATAATTTTAATAATTTACTAATTATTAACCTAATTTCTCATTCTTAGCAAATTGAGTGATTGAATGGTAATGAGTCGCACCCCATTTTGAGGTACGATATGAGATTATGGCGACAATAGAAATCTTAGGTGTTACACATACCTACGAGTTAACTGCTCCTACGTTATGCCCTCATACTTTAGTGTTTATACACGGTTGGCTAAATAGCCGTGTATACTGGCAACCTGTGATTTCACTGCTATCACTAAATTTCCAGTGTTTATCCTATGATTTGCGCGGCTTTGGTGAATCACAGTCCCAAGTGACATCAGATATAGAACTGACTGCCACAAGCTCTAGTATAGTTAGTTCTGCCTTAGATTCTCTGTATTCCCCCTTGGCTTATGCCCAGGATTTGGCTGTACTGCTGGAACATCTAAATATTTCCAGTGCTTGGCTAATAGGTCATTCTTTGGGTGGAACTATTGCCCTGTGGACGGCGGCTAAACTACCTGATTGTGTGCAGGGAGTAATTTGTATTAATGCTGGGGGTGGAATTTACCTCAAAGAGGCTTTTGAGCAGTTCCGCGCTGCTGGTCAGAAATTTTTACAGGTTCGTCCCCGTTGGCTTTGCCAAATGCCTTTAATTGATTTGCTATTTACTAAAGCTAGTGTGTTGCGTCCCCTGGAAAGATATTGGGCGCGTCAAAGATTAATTGATTTTGTTGTTGCTGATCCCGAAGCGGCTTTAAGAACTCTTTTGGATTCGACTACGGAAGAACAAATTAACTCTTTGCCTCAGTTAATATCCAAGTTAAAGCAGCCAGTATACTTTTTAGCTGGTGCTGACGATAAAGTAATGGAACCAAAATATGTCCGGCATTTAGCCAGTTTTCATTGGCTTTTTCAATATGTTGGCGATAATGTGATTGAAATTCCTAATTGTGGGCATCTGGCGATGTTAGAACAACCAGAAGTCGTATCTGAGCATATTCGGTCAATTGTTGGTGGTTAGGAGGCATCAGGGCAGGAGGTGATTTTCTACCTCCTGAACTTCTTAATGGGCGGGGAAATCCCTGCTGATGAACTTCTGATAGCGCAGCGTGGTGTTAGCCATACTCCTGAACTACTGAATTAATTTTCGTACAACTGCATAACTTGGTTGAGTGAGAGGCGGGAATGGACTCCTAATGTGAGCGGGGATATATGACCGCGTGAGAGGTGTTCGGCGGCGGCACAGCCAATCATGGCGGCGTTATCGGTGCAATATTTGAGGGGAGGGAAGAGAACCCGTAAGTTATGTTGACTGGCGGCTGCTTCTAGGTGCTTTCTAAGTCCACTATTGGCGGCTACACCACCACCTACAGCAATGGTGTCTAATCCATGGTCACGGGCGCAGGCGATCGCTCTTTTGGTGAGCGATCGCGCTATAGTATCCTGAAAACTCGCCACTACATCCCCGACTGGTACTTTTTTACCATCTTTTTCTAATTGCTGGACTAAACGTAATACTGCTGTTTTTAAACCGCTAAAACTACAATCATAGGGATGATAACCGCCACCGGGTAAAGAGATTCTCCCTTCTGGTAATGTAAAGGCTTGGGGATTACCTGTTTGTGCGAGTCGATCAATTATTGGTCCGCCGGGATAACCCAGTTTTAATAACCGCGCTACCTTGTCAAAGGCTTCACCTGCCGCATCATCACGGGTTTCTCCCAGGGTTTCGTAGACACCACAATCTTTGACATAAATCAAGCTTGTATGACCGCCGGAAACCAGTAAGCTAAGAAAAGGGGGATTTAAACTTGGCTCACTCAGATAAGTCGCGTAAATATGACCTTCCAGGTGATGTACTCCCAAAAAAGGCTTCTCATGTACGATGGCCAGGGTTTTGGCAGCCGTTAAGCCAACCAGCAACGCCCCTACAAGTCCAGGCGCACAGGTGGCGGCTATGCCATCAATCTGACTCCAATCTAGATGACTAGATGCGATCGCCTCCTCTATTTCATAGTTAAGCGTTTCTAAATGATGACGGGATGCCACCTCTGGAACTACCCCACCATATTGTTGATGAACAGCAATTTGTGAAGCCACAATACTGCTACACACTTCACGATTCTTAATAATTGCTACAGCAGTTTCATCACAACTGGTTTCAATGGCTAAAACGGTTGTCATAGGTAGGGGATAGGGAATAGGAATAGGGAAGAGGCAAGAGGAAAGATTAGTTTGCATTCTCTCATATCTCCCCTGCCCTTGGTCTCTACGTCCCTCCCCTTATCTGACGTTTTCCTATCTTTTGATTGAGAAGCTTTAACTTTTATTGACTTAAACTTTACTCATTTCCCAGCCAAGAGTATGATGACTTCCTAGTTATCTAAAATAAAG
>JACCEC012228683.1_pt1 | contig 10564 bp, 15 predicted proteins | sample 7450121 | NCBI WGS metagenome assembly JACCEC01 (sample SAMN15323455, study PRJNA562643) | freshwater metagenome | isolation source: river surface water | place: USA:Blue River Watershed | collected 2017-08-18 | reverse complement strand
ATGGTCTATGTTCTGAATTTCTATTTCTTGAGGTTTTAATTTCACAACAGTTTCCTCTACTATTCTGTTGTCATCAATTATTTCTTATTTGGTTATCAATTCACTTTTTTCTTTTGTTTTTGTTACCAAGCTTCACTTTCTCACACCATCTCCCTTTTAATGCTATTTCTTCTCATTAAGCCTCTTAACCTTTGAATTGACTTTAGTTTTTATGTACTACTTTAATGGCTTTTTTACCTTGTGACAGTTGAGGGTGCGGAATGTGGGATGTAAGTATTCAGCTATCAGTAGTTATTAAGTGGCTACGCCATGCTACGCGAACAAAGCTGTTAACCCTCCTGGGTGTAGGATACGATGGCGAGGAGCGTCCACTGGAGGTAATTGTGCGGAGCGCACTGCCGGAGGCGATCGCCTAAATAATCAGCATAATAAAATCAATAATTTATCTTGATTATTTAAGTAATTCAGTTGTTTGTAAATATTCAATAACGGATGTTTTATCAACTTCACAATCACAACCGGCACTCATTTATATTACACCCTTACCAGGAACGTTAAAAATTCCATAAGCACCATAACCACCTTGAGCATCTATAATTAATGCCTATTAAATGCCTTGGGGTTATACATTCCTGTTTCCCAGTTGCCATACATAGGATTAGGCATAGCAATATAAGCAGGTTGAATTGTTCCTTTATTAACATTAAACATACCGTAAAAATTACGATTTTTGTCTACAAAGTCACGCCGTTGTTGATTATTATTACCTGCTGTTTCATCAAAGTCATTGAGGTTATCCCCAATCAAGGCAACTATTGTATATTTGGTTTTATCTGCACTGCCATTTTTAACAGCATCTACTCGCCATTGTTTAGAATTATCTTCTTTGCCATTGATGAGTTTACTAAACTCACCTTTAACAATACCTTGGTCAAAACCCTGAAACCCTATTGATATCGTAACGATTTTATTGGGTTTCAGCCCACATTCAGCATGAGTAAATATACTCAAAATATTTTTTCCAGCAGGTTATTTTGTCAAAAAAAGAATTTCATAAAACAGCTAAAACCCAATCATAATAACCAGTTCATGCTTTTTGCTATCTAGGTCGGTATTCAATGAATTTAATCTCAAACCAACTAATTTATTGACATTATTCTCAATAAACTTGATTCGAGCTTTAAATATATCGGCGATGGCTACGCCGCGCCGAAGGCATCGCTCTAATATAGAATTGCGTGTCATTGTCTGAAAGCCTTGTTATCATTGGGTTATGGATAATTCCGAAAATTCAAAAAACACCTGCGGAATGTGGGTTATAAATATCGTGGAGATTTTCCATGGAAAGTCTCTACATTTCCGGAGAAAGTGCATCTTCATCAAGAAATGGTATGAATCAATTAATAGTTAATATAAGTCCTTCACGAGCGAGTAATGCTTTGGGGAAGACTGATTGGACTTGAGTTTGTACAAAGTCAAGAAAATTATCATGATCATCAGGGTGATGATAGGAGATAACTAACCTTTTAACACCAGCTTTTTGCGCCATATCTACAGCGATTTGCCAAAAAGAATCGGCTGGTTCATGTTTATTCTCTGTGGGTGGAGTGTAGATAGCATTAGTAATCCATAAATCAGCATCTTCAATCATTTGTAAAATTTGTGTTTGCTCATCTGCGTGAATTAGTTTATGCAAATCCGTAGCATAAGCTACATTCCACCCTTGCCAGTTGATACGATAGCCAATGGAACGCTGATTTTTATTGATTAAACCCGTTTTAATCTTGACATGATCTAATTCGATTAATTTTCCTGGAGTGAGATTATAAAACTCTAATCTTGATTGCATCACTTGTAACGGATAGGGAAAGTGAGGCTGGAGCATTTGATCACACAGACATTGCTTAATTGATGCCCCGTTGGAAGCGGCTGTTCCATAAACATGAAACTGATTACCAGCGATAAACGCCGGCGCGAAAAAAGGAAAGCCTTGGATGCGATTAGACTGGGAATTGGTAAAAAATAAATGGGCTTCCAAGGTTTGATGGAGTTCTTGCCAGGTTGCGCCCAGGATGCGTAACCCAGTTCCTCCATCAAAAATTAAGCGTTTTCCAGCCACAGACACTTCCACACAACCAGTATTCCCACCGTAGCGGCTGTTATGGTTGCTAGGAGTAGGAATGAGACCACGCACACCCCAGAATCGCACCTGGAATGGCTCAGATGGACTACTGAAATTGGGACTGAGTTGTTCACTCACATTAGTTTGAGAATCGGACAACTCAAAATTTGACATCTTCTTGGAAATTAGAGCTTACTAAGCAGATCATCATAGTGTCGCACTTCTAATAACTGGTTTTTGTCATCCACAATTACAACTGTAGGAGAGTAACATTTTAACTCTTCTATAGTAAACTGCCCGTAAGTCATTATAATCAAGCGATCGCCAATTATGCCTAAACGTGCGGCTGCTCCATTCAACTCAATAGACCCTGAATTAGCTGGAGCAGGTATGGCATAGGTAATAAAACGCTCACCATTGGCAAGGTTCACCACCTGTACTTGTTCATAGGGCAATATACCAGCCTTTTCTAAGAGAATTTTATCAATGCTGATACTACCTACATAGTGGATGTTTGCCCCGGTGAGAGTACAGTTATGAATTTTTGCCGATAAGAGAGTGCGCTGCATTTGGTTTTAAATTTTTTTTTACAACCAGCAAAAGTTTTTGAAGCCACACCAGTTAATTACTGGTGATGATTCCCCAAATATTTGTTTAGTGGGTAATGATTTGATATTAGCATTACCCACTATCTATTATGCTTTAGCAGCTTTGATGAACTTTTCTACCAAAGGAGCTACTTGATCAACATCCTGCCAACCGAGAATATTGGTCACCTTTTTTTCCAAATTTTTATAACTGCGGAAAAATTCGGCGATTTCCTCTAATCTGTGAGGAGCTAGGTCTTTGAGGGACTTCACGTGGCTATAACGGGGATCTTTATCGGGAACACACAGAATTTTTTCGTCGCGATCGCCACCATCAATCATTTCTAGATAACCAATTGGTCTGGCTGCAATGACACAACCGGGAAATGTTGGCTCATCCACTATTACCATACCATCTAAGGGATCGCCATCATCAGCTAGGGTATTGGGAATAAAACCATAGTCGTAAGGATATTTAACTGAAGAATAGAGAACGCGATCTAGCGCGAATGCTTGTAAATCCTTGTCGTATTCATATTTATTTTGACTGCCCCCAGCAATTTCAATCAGCACATTAACCACACCAGGCTTAGGTTGGGCAGGAATCCGAGATAAATCCACAATAAAACTCCTCTACTAAAACTGAACAGTCGGCAGCAATCATTTTTGCTCCCAGTGTAAGATTTTAGAACATTGTGGATCTGTTCCTCAAAATTCCTGCTGAAATACTGATGTATTATCAGGGCAATCTTTTCTCTCCTCTTGCTTATCCTTCCCCCCAAGTCTTATTTAAGGAGACGCTAGATAATTTTTTTGGATGGATAGGTGATAACTTAAGGGGGGCTGACTTTTATCTACATTTGAGGCAGAATAGTGGGCAATAATAAATACTGGTAAAGTTAGGGTGATCAGAGCGATTACTGTTCCCACAATGTCTGCCAAACGCTGGGAATATGTATCGGAAGAATTGGCAGACTGGCTATTTAAATTCATACAAATTTGTAACTTATCAGATCACTAGCTGGTTGACTCCCTTAAAGAGAGTTCCCCCTATTCTAGCTATATTTTTTATATTCAGCCCCAATGTTAATTATTCCTGACATTGTGATCTACTAGTTTTACCAGAGGCGCGGTTTACGCGCCTGTAATTTCTACGCCACAACTATGCAGGGGATTTTTGTTCTACAGGTGATGGTGTTGATGATTCTTCTGGTTTAGCACTGTCTTGCTTATCTTTATTTTCCTGTTCTGGATCAGAGTTTTGTTGTATTTGTTGGAGGTGAATATTATTGACCTGGGTAATAAATTGTTCTATGGCTTGACTAACTTTTTGTTGTTGCTTACCTTCTTCGGAAATATCATAACAACGATAAGCTGGAGTGATGCCTAAAATAAATTTTTCTTGTTCAGCTTCTAACAGTTCAACGGCTTTGTTAGCAGCCACCCAATTTTTTTGAAAAGGAAATGAGGTGACTATACTAGCAACAATGGAAGCGACTGCTGGACAAATAACAGGCAACCATTTTAACCAGGGTTGTCCGGTTTCTAATTTATCTACTAGGACTAAAATTGGCGTGACACCTGATAAAATGACTGTAGAAATTTGCAAAACGTAATAAAGAGTTCTAGCAAGATTTCGAGAACTTTTATAATCGTTAATCAACTCTTGGCAGTATTCTAAAGCCTTTGCTCGCGCTGGCAAAACTGTATCGTAGTCCAAGGTAGTACCATTGCTTAATAAAGAGGTATAGAGTTCAGCTTTTTGGGAAAGTTCATTTCTTTGTGCTTCTTTTTTGGCATTTTTTACTGATTCTCTATTCAGCAGAAATAACCCAATAGCCACAGTTAAGGCCACAGCAGCAGCAGTGACATATTGTTGATTATCAGAATCAACATAAATCACAAACACAGATGTGATAGCAACTGCACCTAATAAATAATCAATCAGTTTGAAAAACAATAACATATTGCGTTTGATGTAGTGATTGCAGAATTGCTCACGAAAAATCGTTTTTTTACAAATATATAGTACCCTACAATAAGGTTGTATTATTTACAAGTAGCTGCCAATAACAAAAGATTGATCAAATTGATGTAAAGCCTTATGCCATAATTCTTTTCAAGATTATAGATAAATTTTAAATTTAGTTAAGTTTATTTAATATCTAATCCTGTTGTCAATTTAGACTAAATGGTATTGATTAGACATCCTACCATTTACTGAGGTTTTAAGCTTTTGGGCATTTAATTTAGTATAAATGTAACAGGCAAGATGCCTGTACTACAAGTTTAATTGATACTGTTTAAGTCCCATTGATTAGTTTCTATGACGGGACGATTAGAAAATAATTTGCGGTAAGTCCAATGGGTAGTCAACAAAATCAAACTTATAAAAGAGAGGATAAAGACTCCCAAAACTGTGACATAGGCATGGAAATGCCATAAAATGCGTTGTACTTGTTGTAAATGTGGTTGGTAATTCTGGGTATGTTTGGCTATGCTCATTTTAAACTACAGTATTTCGATAGAGTTAGTGATATATGTAATATGCCATAGCTTGAGTGAATAAGCAAGATGGAATGTTAAGATTCTGTTTCGAGGAATGGTTATACTTGAGGTTTTTGTCCTTGTGGTTACAAGTAACGGTGAAAATGTCTAATCAAGTCTGGTTATCACAGTTAAAAAAACACCGAGCGATCGCTGTTATTCGCACCTCAAAAATGATATTGGGTGAACAAATGGCTTTAGCTGTAGCATCTGGGGGGATGAAGTTAATTGAAATTACCTGGAATAGCTCCCGCGCACCAGAATTAATTTCCCAACTTCGCGCCCAATTACCTGACTGTATGATTGGGACAGGAACGTTATTTAATGTCCAACAGTTACAAGAGGCGATCGCCTGTGGAGCGCAGTTTCTTTTTACACCTCACACTGATCCAGAAATGATCGAAACCGCAGTCAGTGCCAATATCCCTATTATTCCCGGTGCATTGACACCCACAGAAATTATGACTGCTTGGAATTATGGTGCAAGTTGTGTCAAAGTCTTTCCAGTACAAGCAGTGGGCGGAATTAGCTATATTAAAAGTTTACAAGCACCCCTTGGCCATATTCCCCTCATCCCTACCGGGGGTGTAACCTTAGAAAATGCTAAAGATTTTTTACAAGTTGGTGCGATAGCAGTGGGGTTAAGTAGTGAATTATTCCCATCAGCATCAGTGTTACAGGGAAATTGGACTAGCATAACGCACCAAGCAAAAATTCTTATGCAGAGGTTACATTAGCCATTATCGGTTTTAATAAGAAAATCGAGATTTTCTGATCATGTTTTTCTGCTATATTCACCTAATAGGAGACTTGTGGTGTTAAATTTAGTTAACTTCTGAATTATTTAATACCTAAACAACCATACCATATTTAATTTAAACTACAAAAATAGTTCTCTAAAAGTTCTATGAAAGTGAATTTAACAGCAAATATCCCCAAATTCATGTACCTAGATTCTTGGTATTCCCTACTCTTGTTTGTCACTACACCAGTTCTGATTAGCACCTGGACTATGACATCAACCGCAATACCCGTCCAAATCTCCCAACTGAACACAGATGTTCAAATGAATCGTCCTACTCTCAACCTAGAGAGTAAAGGTGAACGAGTCGTAGAACTGCAAGCTGCTTTAAAACTATTAGGCTTTTATACAGGGAATGTAGATGGGAAATACCAAGAAAATACTGCTGTTGCAGTTTCCCAATTTCAACAAGCTGCCGGTTTAAAACCCAATGGCACAGCAGATAATATCACCTGGCAAAAATTATTTCCTACACCATCAACTGTTAACTCTTCACGCCCCAATACAGTCAGGACTTTTAACACCACCCCCACCCCAGGGAAAAAAAATCCTAATTCTGCACCAAAACGTACAAATTCCAAAAATCAACCGAATACTGGTCTTCAACCCACTCCAGTCAGTCAACAAATACCAGGCATTAAATATAGTCCTCAAGGATGGCCTATTTTGGAAAGAGGTATGTCAGGACCAGAAGTGGTCAAGTTGCAAAAACAACTACAAAACTTAGGTTTTTTAACTGGTGAAATAGATGGGGATTTTGGCAAATCTACAGAAATCGCAGTCAAAGCTGCTCAAGTTCGTTATGGCTTAGAACCTGATGGTATAGTTGGTGGTAGTACATGGCAAGCTTTTGTTAAACGCACTTCTAGACAACGCTAATTTTGTTCTACCTATCAAACTATGAAACACTTTCTCTTAACTTGGGTTGGTACAGCACTAGCATTGTTAATTACATCTAAAATTGTCCCTGGCATTATTATTAATGGTTTCGTGGCGGCCTTAGTTGCTGCTGTGGTCATTGGTTTAGTTAATGCGATTATCCGGCCAATTTTGCAGATTTTAACGTTTCCCATTACCTTAATTAGTTTAGGTTTATTTAGTTTTGTTATTAATGCCTTAACCCTATGGTTAGCAAGTGCAATTACTCCTGGTTCTGGGTTTTACATTCAGGGTTTTATTCCCGCTTTTTTAGGTTCAATTGTTCTTTCCATTGTCTCTGGTATTATTAACCAAATTGTCAATGTAGTTGATTAGAATATTAGTTTTGCGGTAAGAATTCACCATAGCATTTATATCCCCGACTTTTGAGAAGAAATCATAATTTGTTGATACGATTAAAAAAACAGGTCGGGGATATTACCCACAGATTGATTAAACTACCTGAATTGTGACGATTTTTCCAAACTTTTTGCTACTGCTATTGTTACCGATACTGCTGTTTCTGGTAATCGCAAAATTTGCTTGGGAACTAATAATTTTATTTCCTCTGATGTGGTTTCCCTAGCAGCGAGAATAGCAGATGCTTCAGCAATACTAGATGTTCCCATAAATTTAGTAATATGATGATTAGGATTGGGAACAAATACATTATTTAAAAGCTCAGGACTGAAGGTTTTGAAAATAAATTTTTCTAGTTGACAAAATTTAAGTAAGGCAATTTCTGAGGCTTTTTTGTCAATGGTTGCTATTCCTGCTATATGAGTATATGTAAGTTGATATTCCTCAAAAACTTGTTTAATGGCAGTATGAATTAATTTTTGGGAAATTCCCCTTTGACAACCAACTCCCACCCATAAATTTTCTTTGTCTACCATATTATGTAGTGTATTTAACTTAAAGAAACCGAGTTAGAATTATAGGACTTCCACGGAAATTATGGAATATCCAACGGCACAGAACGCAGAGGACATTTTTGGATAAGCTATAAAACCTAGATAGTAAAGGACTTTTAACACCATCACCTATCATCTACTATTTAGTAAATCACACTCAGGGAAGATTTATTAGGGATAAAAGTAGTTTTTTTTACCTAAAAAGTGATGATTTCAATACTTCTCATCAAAATTAAACAATGTATATTATTGGCATCTAGCACAGTAGGAAACATCAAGGGAGAAACAAGGTAATAGTCAAAGGTAAATTTAATTTACTGCTTTCTATCCTTGTTTACTCAGAATTTTATCTTGATGTTTCTCTTTTTTTTCTTAATTTAACCAAGTCTAGACTAATTTATACAAATTTTGACACAATTTGGCATTTGTAATTGAGAATTATGTATAAGCAGGAATTAATAGTTTTACAAAAACTAAAAAGAATTAAAGCAACAAAAGTAAAAATAGGGAGTATTATTAAATCATTATTTGCCACTAAATGCTATGACACAGATTACCAAATTCCTAAATATTTTTCGGCGATTTGGCACAAAAATAGCCAGTATTTAGGTTATTCTACAAGAAATAGTTAGATTTAGTAATTTTCCGATTAGCTGCTGATTAATTTATTAGAAATTTCTGATAAATATCAGTGGTAAATCATAACTATTTTTGATTTTGTAGATAACTTAGTCAGCATTGATAAACCTGAAAAAATTCAACAATAATTGGCAATAAAATCTGTTAAAAATTGATGGTTTTGTTAGCCAGGTGTTTGCTCATTTCAAGAATAATTCAGGATTGATAATACTTGTGAAATTACTTCTGCCTTGTCATCAGGACAATTTTTAACACCAACCTACTTAATAATTAGATTTTGAGTCCAATCTTGTGTAATTCCTAACTTTGATCAATCTCATCATTAACAAATTTAATATTACATTGACCTATTGGATTTTCAATCAACTAAATCTCCAAAACGCTATCTATATCCGTCATCAGAGTTACCTATGGGATATCTCTAAAATTGATTATGATGATGTTGGTGGATGTAAGTAATAATCTATTAAAACTGCCAATATCATAGTTTTGGTAATTTATTTACTTTGGTGTTGAGAAGTAAATGAATTTAATATAATGCCCTAATTCCAGTTAATTTATCAAGCTTAATTATGGAAAATATATCACAACTAGGGTTACAAGTTAGAGATAAAACAGCTTATCCCAATATCCTAGTGATTTCGCAAATATTCCGTCCAGAAGAAGCAGTAATTGGTGAATATGTTTATAATCGTTGTTTACAAGATCCAGATCAGGTAATTGTTTTAGCCGGTGGTTTTGCTGGAGATAAAAAATTTGATCAATCTCAGAAATTTCCTATTTATCGCTGGTTTCATTTTCCCTCTTGGTGTAATCATTGGTTAATTAAGATGCTGCAATCTGGATTGAATATTGCTTGCTCTTTTTTGTTAGCTATTAAATTATATTTTCGTTATCATTATCGTTATATAGAATGGTGTCACGGTGATGATTTTCCGGTGTTGTTAGCACTAAGTTATATCTTACCAATTCGCTTTTTTATCTATTTACATGGTAATGATTTACCACGGATTTCTAGTAATCCTGTATGGAGATGGTTATTAAAATTAACTCTCAACCGTGCTGAGGGTATTGTTTGTCATAGTTCTTATATTCGCAATACTTTAAGAAATAGTTTTCGCTTAGATACTCCGACTCATGTTATTAACCCAGTAGTGAGTCCAGAAAAATTTGGTAATCCCACTAGTCTGAGTCATCTTGATGATTTACGTCATCGCATTCGGCAAAATTATCATATTCCCGAAACAGCAATTTTGATTCTTTCTGTAGGTAATTTGGTTAAATATAAAAACTTTGATCGGGTAATAGATAATATTCCCGTATTACTAACTATTGGTGTAGATGTTCATTGTATTATTTGCGGTACAGGAGTTTATGAAAACCAGCTAAAATCCCAAGCGCGAAAATTACGAATTGATAACAGAGTACATTTTGCTGGGTATGTACCAGAACGGGATTTAGCGGGTTATTATGCTGCTTGTGATATTTTCGCTATGTTAAATTCAGATAATTATGAAGATCCAACCATAGATAATTTTGGTATGGTTTATTTAGAAGCGGGTTATTTTGGTAAACCTGTAATTGCTTCTTGCTTAGGGAGTGTTTTAGATGCGGTTCATCATCAAGAAAATGGTCTGTTAGTAAATCCCGATTCTGGTTATGAGATTTTACAAGCTTTTAAGCACTTGTGTCAAGATTCACAACTACGGGAAAAACTAGGCCGTCAAGGTAGAGAATTAGCTAAACGCAAAAACTATCATCGTTGGTTATATAGTCCAGAATCTTGCTATTCTTGTTTGTTAAATTAACCACCACCCACGATGGTGACTACTTCTAAGCGATCGCCGTCTTTGATTTGAGTTTCAGTCCAAAATTGACGATGTAATATTTCACCGTTGTATTCTACTGCTACTAAACGCGGATTAAAACCTAATTCTTGTAGTAATTCCGGTAAAGCAGTTAGTGATACACAATTGCGCGTTTCTCCATTGACTTGGAGACTAATTTGATCAGACATGGAGAAAAAATTTGAATT